>Ga0302240_1001456_pt1 | contig 18721 bp, 18 predicted proteins | sample AAG_UR_His_MG_FD_193538 | JGI IMG/M metagenome (GOLD analysis project Ga0302240, IMG submission 193538) | Enriched activated sludge microbial communities from anaerobic digester in WTTP, New Holstein, Wisconsin, United States - AAG_UR_His | ecosystem: Engineered > Bioreactor > Anaerobic >... | reverse complement strand
CATAACGAGGAGAAAACAATCTATGGAGCAAAAGATAAATATCAAAAACACATACTGCCAGTCTGAAGATGTGGTGGCAAGGGAAATACACGGGGAATTTATTATTATCCCCATAACATCAGGGATAGGAGATTTAGAAGATGAACTCTATACCCTTAATGAGACAGGAAAAAATATATGGGACAGACTGGACGGTAAGAAGAGTTTAAAGGAAATCGCAATGGAATTGAGTAAAGAATTCGACGCCCCGTTGGAAGAGATAGAAAAGGATGTGGCAGGCCTTACAGAAGAACTTCTTGTAAGGAGAATTGTCCTTGAAGTCTGATAAGGAACTTCATCTTTACGGTCAGGATTTACTGGAACTTCTCTGTGCTGTCCTTTCTAAAGGAGCAGGTTTCAGATTTCAGGCAAAAGGCTTCAGTATGTCTCCTTTTATAAAAGACGGAGATGTTATAACAATATCCCCTGTTAAAGGAACTGTAAGCCAAATAGTTCCTTTCATACATCCTGAAGGGAAAAATCTTCGTGTTCACAGGATTGTCTGGAAAACCCGTGGAAAATTTCTTATAAAAGGTGATCACTGTAACGAATCAGATGGTCTTATCCCTGAGGAGAATATACTGGGACATGTGGAGAAAATAGAAAGAAATGGGAAAAATATCAGATTCGGTCTTGGAAAGGAACGGCACCTTATAGCCTGGTTAAGCAGGAAAAGGATTTTAAATATAATGCTTTTTTTAGGACGACTACTCATACCTTCTTTTATAAGGAGAAGAATATTATGAAGACAAATTTTATCACTTCAAAACCTCTTCCGGCATTTGAACTGTGGGAGAAAACTAAAGATAAAAGCCCCCTTTATTCTTTTGAGATGGAAATTACTGAAAGGTGCAATAATGACTGCACACACTGCTATATAAATCTTCCTGCCGGAGATAATGAGGCAAAAAGAAAAGAACTTTCTTTAAAAGGATTTAAACCCATAGTGGATGAAGCGGTAGAAATGGGAGCTATGTGGTGTCTTCTTACAGGAGGAGAACCACTTTTAAGAGAGGATTTCTTTGATATCTATCTTTATCTCAAGAAAAAGGGACTTTTAATTTCAGTTTTTACTAATGCCACCCTTATTACAGAGGAACATATAAAGTTTTTTAAAAAATATCCTCCCAGGGATATAGAGGTTACAGTTTACGGCGTAACGGAAAAAACTTATGAGAAAGTTACCAGAAGGACCGGTACATTTAAGCTGTTTATGAAAGGCCTTGAGAGGGTCCTTAAAAATAATATTAAAGTAAGATTTAAAGCTATGGCTTTAAGATCAAATGTTCACGAACTGCCTGAAATTGCCCGTTTCTGCAGAGAGAGAACAAAGGATTATTTTCGTTTTGATCCCTTTTTGCATCTCAGATATGACAGAAATGAAAAGAGAAATAAAGAGATTATTTCTGAAAGGCTTTCCCCGAAAGAAATAATAGAAATAGAAAAAAATGACTCTGAACGATTTGATTCTCTGAAAAAAAGTTGTGATAAGCTCATAATGCCTTCTGCCTGTGAGAAAACCTGTAATCATCTGTTTTACTGTGGAGCAGGACAGGGAAGTTTTAACATCAGCTCTGACGGAATTTTTCGTCTCTGCTCTTCCCTCTTTCATCCTTCCTGTGTTTATGATCTTAAAAGGGGTTCTCTAAAAGATGCCTGGTATAATTTTGTGCCGAAAGTAAGAGAATTCCGATCAGATTCCAAAGAATTTCTTGAAAGGTGCCACATATGCCCCCTGATAAACCTCTGTATCTGGTGTCCTGCCCATGCTCACCTTGAAACAGGTGAAATGGATAGGTATGTAGAATACTTCTGCTCTGTAGCACAAAGTAGAGAAAAGATGCTTACAGAAAAATTATGAAGAAATTCCTGAAAACTTATAGAAAATTTAATTACCATACCTATCTTTACCCCTTCTGGAAGGAGGCAATCCTTTTATTAGCTTTAAGCGGTCTTACTATGGGACTGAGTCTTGTTAATCCCTATCTGACAAAACTCGTTGTAGACAGGGCTTACGAGAGTAAAGACTTAAAACTTTTCATAACTCTTGTAATAATAGGAGGAGTTCTTTTTATATTAAATAATGCCATAGGAGGCATAAGCGGTTATTTAAACACCTATATAAGGATAAAGATAAAATTCAGTCTTACTGTGAAGATCTTTAAAAAACTCCAGGCTCTTCCCTACAATTACTTTCAGAACAGTACCACAGGGCAGAGTCTCTATAAATTTAATTATGATATTGAAAATATAGCTAACCTTATTTCCGGTGTAATTCCTCAGATCGTCTTTACCTTAATAAAAACCTTTATTGTCTTAATTATTATCTTCTTTTTAAACTGGAAACTGGCTTCAGTGGCACTTATTTTAATGCCTCCTGTATATTATATAACCTATTATTTTAATAAAAAGCTGGAGAAGAAATGGAAAAACTGGATAGAAAGTAATCAGAAGGTCTTTGGAATGCTCCAGGAAATCCTCACACATATACATCTTATAAAAGCCTTCGGAAAAGAAAGGGAACATAAGAGAAAATATATAGGTAATCTTATTGAGAGTATAAGATATAATCTTGAAAGCCAGAAATGGCAGTCTGTGATTTCCTTTATAAATATGTTAATCTGCAGACTTGTTCTCGGAATAATACTCTTCTACGGAGGCTATGAGGTAATAAAAGGTGAACTCCTACTGGGAAGCCTTATAGCCATAGGGCTTTATTTAAATCAGCTTTCAGGTCTTCAGAATTCTTTTACCTATTTAATTCAAAATATTGTATTAAATTATATTTCCTGTGAACGACTTGATGGCATATTAAACGCGGAAATTGAAAAAGAAAAAAATACCGTCTCATTAAAAAACTGTGAAGGTCATATAGAATTTAAAAAGGTAACCTTCTCTTATGAAGAAGAAAAACCCCTTCTGGATAATCTGAGTTTCTCCATACCTGCCGGGTCTTTTGCAGGACTTGTAGGACCTTCGGGATGCGGAAAAACTACTATGGTCAATTTGATCTTAAGACTTTATAATATAGAAAAAGGTAAAATTCTTCTGGATGGATATAATAATGTAAGTAAAAGTGATCTTTTCAGACATACGGGAGTAGCTCTTCAGGATCCATTTTTATGGAATGATACGGTAGAGAATAATATAAAATACGGTAACAGTGATGCCACAGATGAGGAAGTAAGAGAGGCAGCAAAAATTGCCTGTGTAGAGGACTTTATACATCAACTTCCGAAAGGATATAATACGGTTATAGGAGAAAATGCATCTAAAATATCTGAAGGACAGAAACAGAGGATTTCCATAGCAAGAGCAATTATAAAAAAACCGAAGATACTCATTCTGGACGAAGGCCTTTCTTCCGTAGACTCTGAAACTGAAGATAAAATAGTAAGAAATTTAAGGAGTTTTTTGAAAGACTCCACTATAATAATTATATCCCATAGACTTTCTACTATGAAAAGAGTGGATACAATCTATTTCCTTGTAAATCCCGGGGAAATAGTCAAAGGTTCCCATAGAGAACTGTTAAAAAACAATGTAAGGTATCAGACCTATCTTAATATAGCCTGGGAACAGGGTATGGGAGGAACAGGAGAGGAGGAAATCTATGGCAGTATTCTGTGAAAAATGTGGTTGCGAAAATAATGATACTGCCCGATTCTGTAATGGTTAAGTATCCTATGAAGAAGGAAGAGAAGTAACAGGATTAACACTTCCCACCTTTAATCCCGGGAACCTTTGTTGCAATAATCTTATAAAATTTAACATACCTTTTAACTTTCCTCCTGGAGGAGGCATAGCCCGAAAATAAACATAAGGATCAATATTTAAATTTCTTAATTGAACCATATGGACAGGATTTTCCTCTAAAAAATTAAAAAGAGCTTCTATTTCTTCTTCTCTATCGGTAAAACCCGGCATAACAAGAAGATTAAGAGAAACAAAAATTCCGGATTCTTTTGCTAAATTTATAGCAGTCTTTACATCCTTAAAGGAATAGGTCTGAGGAAGAAAATAAGTCATATAATTATTCTCTATAGCACTGTTAAGGCCTATTCTTATACTGTCAAGACCTGCTCTGATTGCTTCCTTTATAACTTCCGGTCTGCTTCCATTGGTATTTAAATGTATGGTGCCTCTATCAGTATAATTTCTGATAGCCTTTATAGAAGACACAAGAAGATCTCCTTTTAGAGTGGGTTCTCCTTCACATCCCTGGCCGAAGCTCAATATGGCTTCAGAGGCATTCTGCAGATGCTTTACCCCTGCAGAAAGTATTTCATCAATAGAAGGAGTAAAGGCTATCCTTTCCTGAGGGGAAGTATTCTTTTTCTGAAAGGATATACACCCCAGGCAGGCCGCATTACATCCTGAAGAAAGAGGAATTCCTCCTTCCCACCGACAATAAAAGATATTTTGAGCATTATAACATTGATAGAACAGAGCACAATGAGAAAGATGACGGATAAGACGATTAAATGGTTCTTTTTTAAGCCTTTCTTCTATTTTTATTTTCAAATCATCAGTGTTGTACTTAAGGGGATTCCACTTTTCAGACTTTTCAGTCTCATGGGCAGCCACATAGAAACTGTTCCCTTTAAAAGCAACACAGGTGTAAGCAAATAAAGGAAGAGTCCTTACTCTTTTTCTTTCTTTATAAGCAGGAAGAAGAAGTCTCGTATAGCCGTTTGGCAGTAATGCACTTACAGAAGAAACATACCCTCTTACATAGGGGAACTTCTTAAAAACCTTTAATTTCTCTTCACAATTTCCCAGAGGAAAACGTTCAGGCATTAAATTTAAGCAGGTTCCGAAAGGTAAGGGTATCATCTCGGAGTTAAAGCACTTACGATAATCTCTACCATCAAAACCAAGGGCTTCTATATTCGGACTGTCATAAACCTGTCCGAGGTTATCAGAATAAACCAGATGAAACATAATTACATAGTGATGCGTAATGCGTGATGTATGACGGATCAATTAATTGCATCATAAATACATAGTAATGTTATTAATCTTTTCACTTCCCACTCCTACCTGCTCATAGAAAGGGCTTCCCTTGTAATAGTTTTCAAAAACTCTGCATTATGTCGTGACTTTCTGGTGCGATCAATAAGTAATTCCGTCATCTCTGTAGCATCAAAAACAGCAAAGGCTCTTCGGAGAAGCCATATCTTCTGCAGATCTGTTTCAGAAAGAAGAAGTTCCTCATGACGTGTTCCAGACTTCTTGAGATCAATAGCAGGAAATATTCTCTTTTCTGCAAGTTTCCTGGAAAGTTCCAGTTCCATATTACCTGTGCCTTTAAATTCTTCGTAAATTACATCATCCATCTTACTTCCTGTTTCTATAAGAGCAGTTGCTATTATGGTAAGACTTCCGCCTTCTTCTATATTTCTTGCGGCACCGAAAAAAGCTTTGGGTTTAATCAAAGCCATAGTATCAATACCACCGGAAAGAGTGCGGCCACTTGTAGGAAGAGCAAGATTATAGGCTCTTGCAAGTCTGGTGAGACTATCAAGAAGAATAACTACATCCCGCTTATGTTCTACAAGTCTCTTGGCTTTTTCCAGAATAAGTTCTGCCACTATGGTATGACTGTCTGGAGGTTCATCAAAAGTAGAACTTACTACTTCTCCTTTAATAGAACGCTTCATATCGGTAACTTCTTCCGGACGTTCACCTATGAGAACAGCTATTACTATAACATCCGGATAGTTTGTTGTTATACCATTTGCAATTTTTTTAAGAAGAATGGTTTTACCGGCCTTGGGAGGAGCTACTATAAGTGCTCTCTGTCCTTTTCCCAGGGGAGACATAAGATCTATTAACCTTACCTCTATTTCGTCAGGTACTGTTTCCAGGGTAAATCTCTGAAGGGGATATATAGGTGTTAATTTATCAAAAGGTATTCGCCTTCTTGCATTTTCAGCACTATCTTCATTAACAGTAATTACCTTCAAAAGACCATAATAACGTTCACCATTTTTAGGTGGCCTTATCTGTCCTATTACACTATCACCGGTGCAGAGATCAAAACGTTTAATCTGTGATTGTGACACATAAATATCATCTGAACCGGGTAAATAGCTCGACCTTCTTAAAAAACCATAACCGTCAGGTAAGATCTCAAGAACACCTCCTGCAAAAATAAGACCTTTCTGGTGGGTTTCATTTTCCAGGATCTTATATACAAGACTGTTCTTCTTAAGGTTATGATAACCTGTAAGGCCTTTTTCCTTTGCTATATCTAACAAATCGGCCCTGCTCATACTTTCGAGTTCTTCAAACTCCACTAAAAATCACCTCTCTATTTAACTTTCCTGTCTATTAATAATATTTAAACAAATCCCGAATAACACTATTATTCCTCCCAGAAGTACAAGATAATTCACATATAAATCACCGAAAAAACAATTACTCTCCATACTTTTTGAAATGCCATCAGCAAAATAATAACTCGGTAAACATCTGGAAAGAGTCCAGAGAAAATTTGAACTCTCAGATAGTATTAAGGGTACCAGTAAAAGTATAAAAACCAGTGAATTAATCGAATTTGCTGTACTCTGAGATGGAGATATAAAAGCAACAAAGATACCCCAGATAGAGAAAAAAACACCTCCCATTAATAAAATAAATAATATATTAGGAATATTTCCTGTCAGTCCTCCATTTAAACCCATAAGTATAAGAGATGAAACAAAAGTCAGTAGAACACCCAGGAGACCTTTACCTATTACAAATTCATAAATACTTACCGGTGATACAAGTAATGCATTAAGAGTCTTTTTGTCTCTTTCTTCAATTAAAGAAGTTGTTGTAATGACAAGCCCTCCCATAATAGTTAAAAGCACCCATAGAGGAAGAATCTCTTTGAGAGGACATGAAGATTTCCGATAAAGATTTTCTATTCGCATGTTAAAATCCCCTTCAGAATAAATATGTCTGCTCTCTTTTGAAGAATTCCTGTAAATCTCTTCTATTTTTACATTCATAGGGAAAGACTGTTTAGAGTATATTCTCATTACTTCAAGTAAACCTGTGAATAATAACATTGATTCATTAATAGATTCACTAATTAACATATTTACAGAGGGACGACCCTTTTCAGATAATTCTTTATCAAAATGTTCCGGTAAAAGTACTATAGCAAAACATTCCTTCTTTGTAATTCGTTCTCTTGCTTCCTTTTCACTCTTTAAAACTTTTACTGTAAAGATCTTTCTATTTTTTATAAAATCAATAAAACCGGAATGCCCCGGATCGTATATTCCTATAGAAGGAAGTCTGTCAGAATAAGAAAAAGCCATATTAAAAAATAAAGATAATATTATAGGAATTGCCAGACTGATCCAGACAGTCTTACTTTGAGTTACATCAATTAAATCCTTGATCAAAATAGCAAAAATGCTATAAAAGGACATTTAAGACACCTGTGTTTTATATTTGATAAAGCATCTTCAAGGCAAATACGAATTTTTATCAAGCAGGGTTTTATACTTATACTTTTGAACAAGCATGAAGTTGTTTATTGGAAATTATAATACCTGCGGAATTAAAGAGCAAAGTCCCTTAACTCAAGAAATAGAAAAAAATCTAATTCTTCTCCACCTTCTCACCGGTCACCTCTGGTGAATAACCTTTCTCTGTTAACTTTATTCTGAAATCTTCAGCCATATATTTACTTTGCGTTTTAAGAACAACTCCAAATATCTTCTGTTCTCCCACAACAACTCTATTAATTTCTACAGCAAATTGTATAGCTGTCTTATCAAAAACCTTCCTGGCAAAGTTCCGGGCTTCATTCTCTGTTTTAAAAGCAGATCCCACCTGAATTTTCATTGATAAGGGGTTCATTTCTGGAGTAAATATCTTCCCATTAAATCCATTGGTTTCAACAACAGCTTTTGTCTGTTTTGAATAAAGCTCTCTATCTTTACCTTCAAAAGAAAGAACTACTATAAAGCCTTTATCTTCAGTTTTATAAAATATATTTGATACAATTTCCGGTTCTAAATCCTGAGACTGTAATTCTTCAAAAAGTTTATTAGCCTCTTCCTTTTTGTCCTGAGTAAAAGAACATGTAACTTTATACAGTTTCTTATCCAGTTCTACAGATGAGAAACCATAAGTACCAACTAAAATTAGCAAAAAAGAAACAAGACTGATTAAACCTAAAAAGGCTATCAACATTTTTGGTGGTGATGGTATTAAATTTCCTCTCATAAAGTTATCTTCTTCATACCAGAGAGTTTTTAAAAAATTAGAGGCATAACTATCTTTATATATTCTAACAAATCAAATTTAAATAGTCAACTATAGTTTGCCAGGATTCGTAATTTTTAGAAAAACTTGTTCCAGTGTAAGTTCTTCAGAATGTATTGATACCAAAGATTTACTATTAACATACTCTTTTAATCTGTCACCTGTATCTTTATTATCAATTGATAAAACTACAAGGTTACAAATACCGTCTTCTTTCAGACGAATATTAATATTTCTGGAAGAATAACGATATTTTAAGTCTTCTGTCCTATCAAGAGCAATTATATGACCTTTATCCATTATAGCTACTTTACCACACAGATATTCTGCTTCTTCAAGGTAATGAGTGGTAAGGAAAACTGTGACTCCCAGGGAACTCAAATTTAAAATCATTTTTCTGATCTGATTTGCCGAATGAGGATCTAGACCGCTGGTAGGTTCATCCAGGAAAAGCACCTCAGGCCTGTGAAGAAGTGCCCGGGCTATAAGTAAACGCTGTTTCATTCCGTGAGAATAATCTTTAACTGGATCTTTACTCCTGTCGGAAAGCTGAACCATTTCAAGTACTTCATCCAGCCTGTGGACAGGCAATCTATAAAGCTTTCTAAAAAAATCCAGATTAAGTCTTCCACTTAATCGTGTATAAAGGTTTTGATATTCGAAAACAACACCAATATTTTCTCTGAGCTTTTTTCTCTCTTTAACTATATCATAACCACATACAGAAGCTTTACCTGAAGTAGGCCGAAGTTGCCCTGTAAGAAGTCGAAGAGTAGTAGTTTTCCCTGCTCCATTAGGCCCTAAAAATCCGAAAATCTCTCCCTTTTCTACAGTAAAGGAGATATTGTCAACAGCAGTAAAATTCTTGTATTTTTTTGTCAGTCCTTCAACTTTTATCATAACTCCATTTTGTGGATCGTAATGCGTGATGCGTAACCCGGGCGAAGGCAAGGTTCGCCCCTGCTCACGTCTCACTTCCTAAACAAGTGTTCCCCTTAACTGTCCATTTTCAAGATAAAAAATGCGGTTTGCCACACTGGCTGATTTCGGATCATGAGTAACCATTACAAGAGTAACTTCCTGGGTTTCATTTATAGAACGTAAAACCTGCATAAGTTCTCTGCTGGTTTTAGCATCTAAATTTCCTGTAGGTTCATCTGCAAGTAACAGACCCGGTTTATTTGCGAGAGCTCGTGCAATAGCAATCCTCTGTTGTTGTCCTCCTGAAAGATTTGTCGGTTTATCATCTCTTTTATCTTCAAGACCTACTACTCTTAACAGGGCAAGTGCTCTGGCTTCCCTCTGTCCTTTAAAAGTATCTCCAAGTTGCATGGGTAAAATAATATTCTCAAGTACTGTGAGAGTTGGAAGAAGGTTATAATTCTGAAAAACAAAGCCTATATTGTAAAGTCTTATTTTTTCTCTTGTACTTTCATCTGCTTCTGTAACCTCTACATTATCAAGATAAATACTGCCAAAGGTAGGGACATCTATACAGCCCAGAAGAAAAAGAAGTGTTGATTTACCGCAGCCTGAAGATCCCATAATAGCAATAAAATCACCTTTTTCTACAGTCAGATTAGCATTATCTATTACTTTCAACACACCGGCAGATGTTTCAAAGTATTTTCGTAAATTCTGAACTCTTACATTCATAAATCAAGTGAAAGATGCAAAGTGAAAAATACCTTCCACTTCTCACTTTTCACCATTTTACTCCCACCTCAGGGCCTTTATTATTTCCATTCTGGATGCTATAAAAGCCGGAATAAGTGCCCCTAAAAGGCCGACACCTATAGAAAGCATTAAAGCCTCTATTATTAATCTGAAAGTAACCTTTGATACAGGAAAAGAAAGCTTTAAAAGAGTAACGATTGCATCATTAAAAAGACCTGAGCCCAAAAAACCCAGTAGAACACCCAGTATTCCTCCAATAAAAGAAAGGAAAAGAGATTCAAATAAAACCATAGAAAAAATAAAAAATCTGGAAGCCCCTATGGCTCTTAGTGTTCCAAATTCATCCATCCGTTCATATGTTGACATAAGCATTGTATTCATAGAAGCTGTTATTGCTATTAATATACCTATAGCAGAAATTGCATATTGAAGAAGCCTTACAAGAGCCACAAAATGATTGGCATCACCTAAATATTCAACCTTGGTTTTAACAGTAACATCTTTCATTTCTTTCCTGATAGTTTTTATTATATTATCAATTTCTCCCGAAGACGAGTCATCTGCTACCTGAACCCATATTTCCTGTACACCCTGTGTTCTCTGAACTGTAAGAGCATCATCAAGGGAAATAAAACATGCATAATCTTCAAAACTGTAAACAGGATAAGTTTTACCTACTATATTGAAATTTACCTGTGATATAGGAAACTGATTTTCTATGTCTATTTTTAATTCTCTTGATATCTGAGGACCTATGATCAAATCATTTGTTTTCTGGAAAAAATCTCCTTCCTGAATTTCAATCTTCGGGAAAAATATATTCATTTTATCCGGAATAATACCCCATACAACTACACCAACTTTTTCCTTCCCTGCAGTAGCCAGCAGACGGGTTATACCGGTCACATCTTTTACACCTGCAATAGATTTAATCTGATTAATATATTCTCTGGAGACAATTAAAGAACCACTCCCTATAGCTCCCATAGATCCTGCAGGCAGAAAAGACGAAGATTTTGGTAAAACATATATATCTACATCCTGAAGATTTATCTCATAATTTAATCTCTCATAAAGACCCTCGGCAATAGAGACAAGAGAAATTGTTGCGGCTACAGCAAGAAGAACACCTATTATAGTTAAAGCACTTCTTTCTTTTTTCCTGGTAACATTTTTCTGAGCTAATGAAATAAAAACAAACATTTAATCATCTTTTCTTTTAAGCTATTAGAAGTCAGCTTTCAGCTATCAGCTTTCAAGATGATTAGTGTTAACTGATAGCTTATAGCAAACAAACTTCGCCATAGATAACATAACTCCTTCTGGTAAACATGTATTGACATAGAAAAAATCCCTTGACATTTTAATATCTTTGAAGTATTCTTATTAGAAGGTTTTTCTGCCGAAGTGGTGGAATTGGTAGACACGCTGGACTCAGGATTCAGTGAGCCTTCAATAAGCTCGTACCGGTTCAAATCCGGTCTTCGGCATTAGAATTAAACTCTTTAAGTAAAAAGTAAAAAGTACTTCCCTTACCTGTTTCACTTTTTGCATTTATTATACCTCTATGAAGCTCTATAATATTTTTAGCTATAGCCAGTCCCAGACCTCTTCCGCCTTTTTTCAGGGAACGGTCATCATCTACACGAGTAAACATTTCAAATATCTTTGGTATACAACTTACTGGTATACCATCTCCTTCATCAGTAATTTCTACCCGCATATATTCTCCCTGTTTCTTTACTACAATATCTACAGAAGACCCTTCAGAAGAATACTTAATTGCATTCTCTAGAAGGTTAATTATAACCTGTGTAATTCTATCTCCATCTACCAGTAAGAGAGAATTAAAATGAGCCCTGTCATAATTAATTTTTATATCTTTCTTATCTGCATAAGGCTTTATATACGTCATAGCTCTGCAAATCAATGAACCCATATCTAAAAGTTGCCTGTTCATTTCCAGGAAACTGCTCTTTATTGTAGATAAATCGAGTAAATCAGAGGTCAATTTTACCAGTCTGTCAGTTTCAAAACTTATGATGTCTAAAAATCTCTGGCATGTATCCTTATCTGACATAGCACCTTCGAGCAAAGTTTCCACATAACCTTTTATACATGTAAGAGGTGTTTTGAATTCATGAGAAATATTATTGATAAAACTAAACATAAAATCCTGAACTTTAGAATTCAAAAGTAATTCTTTACGGGCTTCATAAATCAATCTTTGAATACTAATCAAAGGATCTGAAAATAGAAAATTACAACCGCTATAAAACTCAACTCTGTCTCTCATGCCTGTAACGTTTCCATATTCATAGATCTCTTCATTCAGTCTGTGCAAAATTCTATGGAGGGTTAATTTGATGTCTTCTAAAGCTATAAAATATCTCTTTGAAGGTATTAAAAAAATAAAGAAACAATCTCTACTAAAAGTATCTGTAGCTATTATATCTTCATCTATCAGAAGGGAAGGGCAAAAATTCAATAAAGTATCATTTACATTACTGACTAAGTCTTCATAAATTTTTTCACCATAATAGTCTTTTATCTTTCGAGAATTGGCTATCTCAAAATATATAAAACCAGTATATTTATTACTGGAAAGCTGTTTCTCTAACTGAGCTATTACCTTATCTAGTAAAGGTATTTCTTTAAAATGTCCGGACATACTTTTTGATTACCTGAATAAAAAACTAATTCCTGTCATTTACTTACAGGACCTTTCCTGGGAAGGGTAAATATAAATTTAGTCCCTTTACCTGATTCACTTTCTACTCTTATCTTACCACCTAAAGATTCTATTATATCCTTTGTTATTGAAAGACCAATACCTGTTCCTCCAACATCCTGAGTATATCCTCTATCTACTCTATAAAAACGCTGAAAAATCTTATTAAGATCCTTTTCTGGAATACCCACGCCTGTATCTATAATTCTAATCTCCAGTTCCTCATGTTTATCAAAAACCTGAATCGTAATTTTTCCTTTACCTTTTAATCCGGTATATTTAATTGCATTATCTATAAGATTAATAAAAACCTGTGTTATTCGATCCACATCGACTAAAATAAGAGGCATATCAGAGGAACAGGAAACCTCAAATTCAAGTGAATATTTTTGTGCAAAAGGAGAAAGTTTTTCAAGGGTATTATTTATTATATCCGATATATTAACAAGCTCATAATTCATCTTTACTACCTTCTCAGAGCAGAGAGAAGAAGTTACATCCAATAAACTTACTGTAAGACGAACAAGCCTGTTTGTCTCATCATTTATAACCTGTAAAAAACGTCTGCATACCTCTTCATCACTGAAAGCACCTTCCAGAAGTGTTTCAACAAAACCCTTTATAGATGTAAGGGGAGTACGAAATTCATGGGACACATTTCCTACAAATGCAATCATTGCTTTTTCAATATTTCTTAAATCAGTCATCTCTCGCATAATCACTATTAAACCATCTAATTTATTACCTTTTACCAGAGGAACTAAAAATACAGAAAAAACTCTATCATCAGGTAACTCGATTATCTTTTCCAGAGAACCAGGAGAAGCACTCTTAAAAAACTCGTCTAAATACTCTATAAAAACATCATTATTAAATACTTCTATATATTTCTTTCCAATAACCTTTTCTCTTTTAATCTCAAACAAAAGCTCTGCTATAGAATTTAAAAGTAATACCTTACCTGATTTATTAAAACCTATAATTGCATCAGTATTACATTCTATGGCACCTTCCAGAAGTCTCTCATAAGCACTCATATAAAAATATTTATCCTTCCTTACCTTAAATTATGCAGGAATTATAGAAAACCTAAACTTTATACAGGCCATTTTCATCCTCACCCTGAAATTTATAACCTATTCCATGGACGGTCTTCAGATATTTCGGATTACTGGGCTTATCCTCTATTTTCTGCCTGAGACGCCTCACATGAACATCCACTGTACGAGTATCTCCAAGATAATCATATCCCCACAGCTGTTCCAAAAGAAAATCTCTGGTAAATACTTTACCTGCATTAGTTGCCAGAAGTTTCAGTAAATCAAATTCCTTGGGTTTTAAATCAATCTTTTTCTCATTTATTCTAACTTCATGCTTTATCAAGTTTAGATATAAATTATCAAAATGTAATTCTTCCTGTTCATCAATCTTCTGACTTGTTCTTCGAAGAACAGCCTTTATTCTCGCTATTAATTCTCTTGGACTGAAAGGTTTAAGCACATAATCATCAGCTCCAAGTTCAAGTCCAAGAATCCTATCGATCTCTTCTCCTCTGGCAGTAACCATTATAATAGGAATTTTAGATTCCTTTCTTAATGTTCTACATACATCCAGTCCGCCAAGTTCAGGCATCATCAAATCCAGAACCATTAAATCAGGCTTCTCTTCTCTTGCTACCCTGAGAGCCTCCACACCATCAAAAGCTGTAACTACTTCATAGCCTTCCTTTTTTAAATTAAACTTCATTAATTCAACAATATTACGTTCATCATCAACAACTAATATTTTTTCACGTGCCAAAATATCTTCTGGTTAAAGTTGAAACCAGGTAACACCTCCTTTGTAAATGGTGAGAGGTGAGAGGTGAGAGATATAATATTATTACGTATTATACTTCACTTTTCATTTCTCACCTGTAATATGAGACCACGGCAATAACCCGACTCTTGGTTTATAAACATAATTATCAATATCTATACCTTCTTCTTCAAATGCTTTTCTCCAACTCTGAAAGTTCTCCTTCTTATATTTACTAACTAAAAAAATTATTCTGGAAATACTTCTATCACCTGTGGAAAGAAAAGACTGAATAAGTGACCATTTTAAGCTTTCAAAAGTAAATTTAAGATTATTAAAATTCCTCAGTTTATTCTTTAAAAAATCAATTTTCTCTTTCATTTCACCCATTTCTTTAAGAGGAATCCTCTCAAACTCTGTTCCTGGCTTTGGTATAAACTGATTTATACTCAAATATATCTTTACTAAAGGTGGAGTTATCTTATAAATTTCAGAAAGAAAATATATTATATCTTCGAGATCACTGCAAGTTTCTTCTGGAAGGCCAATCATAAAATAAAATCTAAAATTTTTTATTCCCATCCTGGCAGACATCTCTACAGCCTTAAAATAAGTTTCATTCTCAGTATCCTTAAAACATAATTTACGAAGTCTATCACTGCCCGTCTCCGGAGCAAGAGTGATTGTTCTTTGACCTGAACTTATGAGAGACTCAACCATAATTTTTGTAAGACTATCAGCCCTGAGAGAAGAAAAGGAAAGTTTCATGCCTTCCTTCAGAATATACAGACAGAGATCGTCTATATCCCTGTAATCACTTACGTTTGGTGCTATTAATCCTACAGATGAAGTAAGGGATTTTCCCAGGGAAAGAGTATTTTTCAGAGAATCTAAATTTCTTATCCTGTAAGGTTTAAAACAATTACCTACCATACAAAAAGCACATTTTCCTTTACAGCCTCTGGCTATCTCAAGTAAAAACATATTTGAAAATTCCGTATCAGGTGTAATAATAGAAGAAGATCCCTTAAACCTGTTTAAATCTTTTATCCATTGTTTTTTAAAAGACATCTCTCTAACAGGAGGTTTATAGAAAGAAGGTATATAAATACCTGGCAGCCTGGAAAGATCTTTAAGTAATTGACTCTTATCTTTACTGCCACTAATTTTAAAATTCTTTATGACATCAATAAAAGCAATTAATGTCTCTTCAGCTTCACCTGAAACTACAACATCAATGAAATCAGAGACAGGTTCAGGATTATAAAAACTAAAGGCCCCTCCTGCAATAATTAGAGGAAATGGGTCTTCTCTGTCACAGGAAAAAGGAGAAAGACCTCCACAGGAAATTATCTGAGGTACTCTTATATAATCTAACTCAAAAGATAAAGAAAACCCTATTATATCATTGTTACCAAGAGGAGTACCTCTTTCAATAGAAAATAAATCTTTCCGTGGAGATGAGTTTAAAGAACCTTCAGGAGGATAAAAAAAACGTTCGCACGAAAGACCTTCCTGGCTATTAATCAGATCATAAATTACCTGATAACCAAGACTGGACATGCCAATAAAATAACTGTTGGGATAAACCAGAGCAAACCTTATAAAAGCACCCGACGAAGGACCGACAAAAGATCTCTCTCTTAATACCTGGCTTATTCTTTCTTTATCTATCTGCCATTTCATTCTGTATAAATACTAAAAAGCCTTAACCACTCTTTCAAGAGATGATATAAGTAAAAAGTTATTCTGAAACCCTTTGCCTGCCGGTCTTATTAGCCATAATTCCTCAGCAATAGTAAGGATTTTCTGCATATGTTGTAAATTTACAAGAAACATTCTCGGCAGTACTGATTCAAATACATCTGTCATAGATAAACTTATTTTCTTCTTTTCTCTGTTTTCATGATAATGATGATAAAGTGCATAAATAAAAGCCTGCCAGCTAACAGGATAATAATCAAATTTAATACTTTTTTCTTTATCTATGTGAAGAAAACCAAATACCTGAAGCACATTATTCAGATTATTTAACATAGTATTACTCTCCTGATCCATTAACAGGTAAACACTGCTCTTGAAATTTGATTTACTGATTTCCTTTTTCTGAGGGAGAAAGTTATAAAGATAATAAAGAATCTGAAGAATCAAAGATTCTCTCAGAATCAAATGATAAAATATTATTTCTTTTTTTATACTATCTTCTATAGGAATATTAATTACACTTAAGAGAGGAGTATGAATAAGCCTGCCATCCTCTGTAAACTGAAGAAATCTATCTTTTATAACTTCAATATACTTCTTCTTCGTTTTTAGGCTCTTGCAAGACAAGGCATTGTTACTTTCAGTCATAAATTCATCAAGAGTCTCAACACGGGAGGCCACTTCCAGAACTACAATTGTCTCCTCTAGCAGGGCACCACATTTTATACTTTCATGACCCATATTACTTTAGCCCATTAGTATAACCAGCTGGGCAACATCCTCCTCTCATTTTTTTATTCAAGTTCATTATAAATCTCTCCTTCTCAGGAAAGCCGGTATATCTATCTCTGATGTAGTGAAAATCTGTTTCCTTGGAGGTGCTATTACAGTAGTTTTCTTATTAGTAGGAAGAACATTTGCTCCTTGTAAACCAAAACCTGTTGCCACAACAATAATCTTAACATCTGCTTCCATAGTTTCATCACAGGCCGTTCCAAAGATAACAGTGGCTTCTTCATCAACTGCTTCTGATATAAGATCCCCTGCAGCACTAATTTCTGCCAGTGTCAAATCTTCTCCTCCTGTTATATTATATAATACCCCTCTTGCTCCATTAATGTTTGTTTCAAGAAGTGGACTGGTTATGGCAGCCTTTGCAGCATCGACAGCTCTACTATCCCCTGTGCCGACTCCTATACCCATCCATGCGGAACCTGCATTACTCATTATGGTCTTAACATCTGCAAAATCAAGATTTATTTCTCCCGGGATAACTATCAAATCTGAAATACCCTGGACAGCCTGTCTTAGAATATCATCAGCTTCCCTCATAGCTTCCCGAAAGGTAGTTTTCTTTTCAACTACCTGAACCAGCCTCTCATTTGGTATTGTAATCAATGTATCAACTTTAGATTCAAGTCTTCCAATACCTTCCTCAGCTATTTTCATCTTTTGCCGCAGTTCAAAGGAAAATGGTTTGGTAACAACTCCTACAGTTAAAGCACCTGTATTTTTAGCAACTTCAGCTATCACCGATGCTCCTCCGGTACCTGTTCCTCCTCCCATACCTGCAGTAATAAATACCATATCAGCTCCCTGTAAGGCATTTATTATATCTTCTCTATTTTCTTCAGCTGCCTGTTGACCTATTTCCGGTCTTGCCCCGGCTCCCAGTCCCCTGGTAAGTTTGGCACCTACCTGAATCTTCAAATCTGCCTTACACATATCTAAAGCCTGGGCATCGGTATTTATAGCTATAAATTCAACGCCCTGGACCCCCATATCAATCATACGAGTAACAGCATTACATCCTCCGCCACCAACACCCACCACCTTGATGATGGCCTGTTTCTCTATATTTAAAACCTGCTGGTCCATCAAGATATTCCCCCTTTCGACTAGTTTTTATTCTATATAAATTTTTAATTCCCTTTAAAGTATTTAATTAATAATAATAAATAAAAATAAATAAAATGATAAAGCAGGATTTTTATATCTAATGTTTTACTTTATTAGAGAAAAATTCCTCAAATAAGCACCTCCTGATAGCAGCAACATTAGAAAAAACTCTTACTCCGAAGGTAACAATTACTGCAAGATAAAAATCTACACCCATTTTATCACCGGTATAAGTTAAAAAAGCTGCCATAAGAATATTAGTAGTAAATCCTAATATAAATGTAGTCAGGCAAAAAGTATTTTCTAATCCTGACCTCCATGCACCCATAACAGTATCCAGACCTGCAAGAAACGAGACTGATATATATCTGGTATATAAAACAGGAATATTAACAGGTGGAAGGAAATATCCTATTATAAGTCCTATAAATACTCCTAATAAAGGCATAAATAGCAAGGTTATTCTCCTTCCTTATCAGGACTGGCATACTCAAAAACCAGTGGACCATTATAAGCAGGTATCCTGATATCCCTGTATTGTTTTATTTCTATAGACACACCATTTCTAATACTCAAAGCCATAGAATCCATATAACCACCTGT
>Ga0302240_1001452_pt1 | contig 18764 bp, 22 predicted proteins | sample AAG_UR_His_MG_FD_193538 | JGI IMG/M metagenome (GOLD analysis project Ga0302240, IMG submission 193538) | Enriched activated sludge microbial communities from anaerobic digester in WTTP, New Holstein, Wisconsin, United States - AAG_UR_His | ecosystem: Engineered > Bioreactor > Anaerobic >... | reverse complement strand
AAGATGTACGGGGGAGTCAGTAAACTGGCTGAGAGGGAACTGTGAGTTCCGACCCATATCACCTGCTCTGGATCATGCCAGCGAAGGGAGGAGACATAAGCTTACACCTATGAGACTCATCCTCCGGATGGGTCTTTTTTAATTCGAAGGGAGATGCAATATGTTGACCAATGTCAGTCTGCAAGTCATTCCAAGCGTTCCGGAAAGCAAGATCTATCCCGTCGTGGACGCGGTGATCGAGTACATCCAAAGCACGGGCGTCGTTCACACCGTGGGCCCCATGGAGACGACCATGGAGGGCGACCTTGAGGAGCTTCTCAACATTGTCAAACGCGCCCAGGAAATCTGCGTCGAGCAGGGCGCGGAGCGTGTGTGCTCTGTCGTCAAGATCGATTACAAGCCCGGGGGCGTGACCATTGATGAAAAAGTCGGCAAATACCGGTAAGTGGCCGGCCGCTGTCTTCCTAGCTGTCTTGACGGCCTTGTGGGAGCTGTCCGTAAGATCCGGCTGGGTAGATGCCTACACCCTGCCGGCGCCGTCCAGCGTCATCCGCGTACTGTTTTCTGAGCTGCCGGGACTGCGCAGCCACATTTGGATCACCCTCCAGGAGGCGGGAATTGGATTTCTCGCGGCTATTGGCTTTTCAATTGCCTTGGCGCTTCTGATGGATTTCGTGCCCATGGTTAAAAAAGGCCTGTACCCCATTCTCGTCCTGTCACAGACGGTGCCCATCATTGTGCTGGCGCCTCTGTTCGGCATGTGGTTCGGATTTGGCATGCTGCCCAAGATCGTCATTGTCATGCTGGTCTGCTTCTTCCCCATCATTGTCAGCCTGCTGGACGGCCTGGAGGCAGCGGACCCGGATGAGCTGCACCTCATCGAGGGCATGGGCGCAGGGCAGCTGCAGCAGTTTCGCTGGGTCAAGTTTCCCGGTGCCTTGGTCAACCTGTTTTCCGGCATCCGCATTGCGGCGACCTATTCCATCATGGGTGCGGTGATCGGCGAGTGGCTGGGGGGCACCGGCGGCCTGGGCGTCTACATGCTGCGGGTCAGGCATTCCTTCGCTTTGGACAAGATGTTCGCTGCCATTTTGATTGTCGTCGTGCTGAGCATTGCCGTGTTCAAGGGCATTGACCTGATTCAAAGAATGCTGATGCCATGGGCGGTCAGCAAAGAGAAGTAGAGGATTAAGGACCAGGCGGCCGATGGTCGTGTGTTTCACCAACATTTTGAAAGAGACTTATTGGAGGTAAATTAAGATGAAGAAGATGAAGATGAAGATGAAGATGAAGAAACTCAGTATAGCCGCGCTTTTTTTGATTTTGACGGCCACTCTGGCCCTCGCGGGATGCCAGCCGAAGGACGCTGTGGAGGCAGGGGATGGGGCGCAGGGACCATCGGCAGAGCTTGAGAAGGTCACTGTAGTCCTGGATTGGGTACCCAACACGAACCACACGGGACTCTACGTGGCCCAGGACCTGGGCTTTTACGAAGAAGCCGGGCTTGATGTGGAGATCATCCAGCCGGCTGAAGGGGGCTCAGCGAGCCTGATCGCAGCGGGTCAGGGGGAGTTCGGCATCTCCTACCAGGAAGAGATCACCTATGCCAGAACGGCAGCTGAGCCGCTTCCGGTGAAAGCGATCGCAGCAATTATCCAGCACAACACCTCGGGCTTCGCGTCACCGGTGGAAAAGGGGATCGTGACACCCAAGGATTTCGAGGGCAAGAAGTACGGCGGCTGGGGCTCCCCTGCTGAAGTCGCGATGCTGAGCGGGCTGATGGCCAAGGAAGGCGCGGATTTTGACAAGCTGGAGATGGTGGACCTCGGCGCGCTTGACTTCTTCGCAGCAACGAAAAGTCATGTGGACTTCACGTGGATCTACTATGGCTGGGACGGCATTGCGGCAGAGGTCAACAATGTGCCGATCAACTTCATTCTGCTGCAGGATTTCGAAGAGAACCTCGATTTCTATACGCCGGTCATCATTGCCAAGGAAGAGCTTTTGAGCGCGCGTCCGGAGCTTGCGAAGAAGTTCCTGGCGGCGACGACTAAGGGTTATGAATATGCCATGGAGAATCCTGAAGAGGCCGTCAAGTCACTGCTGAAAGCGGCGCCGGAAGTGGATGAGGCTATTGCAGTCGCCTCGCAGAATTACCTGGCGGACCAGTATCAGGCGGAAGCACCACAGTGGGGCGTTATGGACCTGGAGATCTGGACCAATTACGCAGGGTGGATGTTTGAGAATGGTCTGATCGAGTCAGAACTCGAGGCTGAGGAGGCGTTCACCAATGACTTCCTCCCTAAAAAATAGGCTGGAGCTCGTCGGCGTCAAGAAGACCTTTGAAGATACCTTCGCGGTCAGTGATGTGTCCCTGGTGCTGAAGGAAACCGAGTTTGTGTCGATCATAGGGCCTTCCGGCTGCGGGAAGAGCACGCTGTTCAATATGATTTCGGGCTTGATTGTGGAGGATGAAGGCGAAATACGAATCGATGGCGCGCCGGTCAAAGCCCGCAAAGGTCTCGTCAGCTACATGTACCAGAAGGATTTGCTGCTGTCGTGGCTGAAGATCATTGACAATGTGGCCCTGCCCCTTCGGGTGAAAGGTGTTTCGAAGAAGGCGGCCAGGGCGGAGGTGGCGTCTTTGTTTGAGACCTTTGGACTGGAAGGCTTTGAGCACAAGTATCCCCATCAGCTGTCTGGTGGGATGCGCCAGAGGGCGGCGCTCATGAGAACCTATGTCTACTCCAGGGATATCATGCTGCTGGATGAGCCCTTTGGCGGGCTGGACGCGCTGACGAAGGCCAAGATGCAGGACTGGCTGCTGGGTGTGAATGACGAGCTGAAGGCTTCCATTTTGTTCATAACTCATGACATTGAAGAGGCAATTTATCTGTCCGACCGGATTTATCTGATGTCCGACCGGCCGTCGACGATCAAGGAAGAGATCCTTGTGGAGCTGCCGAGGCCGCGAAATAGGGATATGATGGTGTCGGAGACCTTTACTCAGTTGAAAAAGAAGCTGCTGCACAGCTTTTAGGATTGGGGGCAATTGAGTTATGACAATATTCAATGAAGTCGCAACAGACTACGACCAGTGGTACACGACCAAGATGGGGCGATTTGTGGATGAAGTTGAAACTGCCTGCGCTTTCGAACTCTTTTTGCCGAAGCCAGATCAAAAGATTCTGGATGTTGGATGCGGGACTGGAAACTTCTCGATCAAGCTGGCTGAAAAAGGCGCTATTGTCACGGGTATTGATGTTTCGGAGGAAATGCTCAGCATCGCAAGATCCAAAACAGGTGAATTGCCCATCACCTACGAAAATATGGATTTATACCAGCTTGAGTTTGAGGACAACACCTTCGACGCTGTTTTTTCCATGGCAGCCTTTGAATTTGTAAAGGATCCGGAGCGGGCACTCGGTGAACTGTTCCGAGTCCTTAAGCCGGGTGGCAGTCTTATGGTGGGGACCATTCACCTGAACTCCTCCTGGGGCCGGCTTTATACCTTGGAGTATTTCCAGAAGGAAACAGTGTTCAGGCACGCAGCCTTCAAAACCTTGGAGGAAATGGCGGCCTATCACACCGAGGTTTTGAAGCAAACCAAAGAGTGTTTGTTTTTGCCGCCGGACACTCCGGAAGAACACATTAGCATGGAAACTGAGCATCAGTTCAGTGCCAACAACAGAGGAGGATTCATATGTCTTCTATGGGAAAAGCTGCGGGCATAGTCGGCGCCCAGGTGATCTTCACGCCTGTTCAAACATCTGACGTTGAGGCAGCCGTAGAGAGCGCATTGAAAGTGATTCATAACTTCCCGCTGACCATTGAAACGAACGCCATGGCCACGCTGATCAGAGGCGATCTGGAGACCATTCTCGATATGGTCAGCGCGCTTTACAAAGCAATGGACAGCCAGGGGGTATTCACGCTGGATCTCAGACTCTCCAATACTTGTGGCATTTAGCGGTTCCAGGCGCCGATTTTCTTCGAAACAAAATAAATATCCAAAAGTATCACGAAATAACTTGAACATGTTTATAAAATAACTATAATTAAATTATCAGATAAAAGTTTCTGATTAAAACGAAATGGGTATAAAAAATTTCAATCCACGTCTAGTGGAAAAATAGGAAAGGATGGGATGAATGAGCATTTTAGCCAACAAGAAAGTGATCATCATTGGCGACCGCGACGGTGTTCCGGGCCAAGCGATCGAAGAATGCGTCAAAACGAATAGCGAAGCGACCGTCGTCTATTCCGCAACAGAGTGTTTCGTCTGAACGGCTGCAGGGGCCATGGATTTGGAGAATCAGAACAGGGTTAAATCTTTAGCGGATGAGTACGGACATGAGAATGTCGTCGTCATCTTCGGCGCAGCAGAAGCAGAATCAGCTGGTCTTGCAGCTGAGACTGTCACCAACGGTGACCCAACGTTTGCAGGAAGCCTTGCAGGCGTGGCACTTGGACTTTCTGTCTACCACGCGGTAGAGCCTGAGTTCAAGGCTGACGTAGACGCAGACGTCTACGAAGAGCAGATCGGCATGATGGAAATGGTCCTCAACGTGGACGACATCATTGCTGAGATGAGCAATATGAGAACGTCTTACTGCAAATACCTCTAAAACCTTAGCCGATAGTTTAGAGGCACCAAGCGCACCAAAGCAACACATAGCAATACCAAAACCCTGATTAAAACCCTGATGAATCCAAAGTCCATGCTATACATGGTTCGGTCGAGCCATGAAATTATTGAGAACCTATAAGAGGAAGTTGGTGTCCTGAAGCCAGCTTCCTCTTTTAATTTACATATTTTCTAACTAAATGGGTAAACATAACTCACATAAACAAAAAAGGAGGCAATTTTAATGAATCTAATGGATCTGATTTCTGGTCAGCTTAATAATCCGGCAGCCCTCAACAAGTTGGGGCAATCTGTAGGCGCTAATCCTGAGCAAGTAGAGCAGCTCGCTAAAATAGGTCTTCCGACCCTCATGAAAGCACTCGGACAAAATGCCAGCACGCCTGAAGGCGCTTCCGCCCTCGCGAAGGCACTTGAACGGCACGAAGAGGATGATGTGGATGACCTGGACGGTTTTCTCGGCAAAGTGGATCAAAACGATGGGGCCAAAATCCTTCAGCATGTTCTCGGAGGCAGGACACAGACCGTTCAAAATAATTTGGCCAGTCAAACCGGTCTAAAAAGCGACCAAGTCTCTGGTCTATTGACCCAGCTCGCGCCTCTTGTCCTTGGTGCACTTGGACAGCAGAAGAAGAGCCAAAACCTCGACGCCTCCGGCATTTCAAATATGCTCAGCGGCGTCATGTCAGGTGACGGCAATGATTTAATGGGGATGGCATCAAAGATTCTTGATGCTGACAAAGACGGCGACATTATGGACGACATTGGGAATCTGATTGGCGGATTCATGAAAAAAAGATAGAGGAATTAATTGAAGTTTATTCAAAAACAGTAACTAGGTGTCTGACACCCAGTTTCAACACCCAGTTTCATACAAAAACAAAGACAGCTTGCTGATTGGGACCATCGGCATGCTGTTTTTGTTTTTGAATAGTAGCAGCAAAGTAGTTTGGGTATTAACGAACAACACCTATAAAGTGCAGCATAAATAAAATTTTTAATGTTTATTTTTCCACCGTCACATAATACAAATCTCTAAAAGACTGAAAATTCAGGCTTTTCAGAGAATAAGCATTAGTAGACATACAAACCGATTCTGTTCACTAAATAACGATGCTTTATTTTTAGTGCAAGATATGGTTAAAATGGTTGTAACCTAAGAAAACAAATTGCGGGAGACGGCTAATGCCAATCCCTAAAGAAGGAGCTGGATTAAATGGACAATTTGAGATGTGAAGAAAGAGTAAAAGAACTCGAGGAAATGCTCAAGGAAAAGGATCAGCAAATCCGTCAGCTTAAAGAAGAAATGAGAGTCAAAGACGTTCAGTGCCACAGACTGGCTCATGAGGGATCCGATTTCTAGGCGAAATTCCTACATAATTTAACTGCAAACTCCTTTCCAATCTGATTGGGAGGGAGTTTTTTTTTGGTGCGCCCGGCATGGGCGCACGCTCATAATAGGGCATGGCGAGAAATGTGACTGCTGCATTGCCATTCTTACCTTACCTTCACCCGGAAATCCGGAGAACAGAGGACGATTTACTGCTAACGATCTGCATAAACATCTGGAATGGGGTATATATGCTTTAGTTGGTTTAAAACGAGGAGGGATAATAGTCTTGAATTCCGATTTGGAAGTCAAAAAAGCAAAAACACCTGAAGAATACCTGGATAGTCTACCTGCAGCACGTCGAGAGGCTGTAGAAAAACTGAGGACAGTGATTCTGGAGAATTTGCCCGATGGTTTCGAAGAGGTCATAAGCTATGGCATGCTCGGCTACGTCGTGCCGCACACGCTTTATCCTGCCGGTTACCACGTCAATCCCAAGGAACCGCTGCCTTTCATCAATTTGGCCTCACAAAAGCAGCATATCGCGTTCTACCATATGGGAATCTACGCTTTGCCGGATCTCTTGGCATGGTTCGAAAAGGAATATGCCTCAAGGGCGGAGGGTAAGCTCGACATGGGGAAAAGCTGCATAAGATTCAAAAAACCAGACGCGATCCCCTACGACCTGATCGCGGAGCTATGCGCAAAAATTACTGTGGAACAATATATCCGACTCTATGAAGAGGGCAGAAAACCGCAACGTCGTTAGGGCCTGAACAAAGAATAAAAATGAGGTGGCGATATGGGAACAAAGAAAACCCGGGGCCTGGTCATGGCCATTGTGGGCGTTGCAATACTGATTTACAATGCGGTTGCCTATATTACCGGCAGTTTTCACGGGCTGCCCGCCTTGACTATTTTTGGCCTGATTTCGGTGGCCGTTGGTTTTAAAATGTGGAGAAGTGAGACGTAAGACTGCAGCATCAAAACATGACAACGAGCGATTGACCTATGGAGGCGATTTTATGGAGAGCAAAGTCAAGAAAAAAGAGAACGCTGCCAGTTCAAAAAACGTGAATCCGGATCTCGGAATTTTCAAGCTCGATCCTTGGGTAAAACCCTATGAAGAAGATATCGCGCTCAGAATGAGGCGTTATGAAGGTGTTCGAAAATCACTGCTTGGCGAGACAGGCACCTTTAAGGACTTTGCCAATGGTCACCACCACTTCGGGCTTCATCCTTTTGGCGATGGCTGGGTTTACCGCGAATGGGCTCCCTCCGCCTTCGCGCTCTATTTGATGGGGGACTTCAACGGCTGGAACAGGGATTCCCACCCTCTCGAGAATAAAGGTGATGGGACTTGGGAAATTTACATTCCTGGACACGACGCACTGAAGCACGAATCCCGCGTCAAGGTCAGAGTAGTCGCCAGAAACGGTGACAGGGACCGCATTCCGCTCTACATACGAAAGGTCGTCCAGGACACGAGAACCCATGACTTCAGCGGACAGATCTGGGCGCCTGAGGTGCCGTTTCACTGGACTGATGAGGATTTTAAACTTGATCCGTCCAGAGCGCCCTTGATTTATGAAGCGCATATTGGTATGGCGCAGGAAAAGGAGACCATCGGCAGCTATAAGGAATTTGAAGAGGTGATCCTGCCCCGAATCAAGGCCCAGGGCTACAATACCGTTCAAATTATGGCAGTCATGGAGCATCCTTATTACGCGTCCTTTGGCTATCACGTCTCAAATTATTTCGCGCCGTCCTCCTGGTTCGGAAATCCCGAAGAACTGAAGAGCCTGATCAATAAGGCTCACAGCATGGGCATTGCTGTTCTGATGGATATGGTTCAGTCTCATACCATCAAGAATTTCGCAGAAGGCATCAATGAATTCGACGGCACCGCAACTCAGTTTTTCCACCATGGCGCCCGGGGACATCACAGTGCCTGGGACTCCAAACTCTTTGATTATGGAAAGCACAGCGTGATCCATTTTCTCCTGTCCAGCATCAAATACTGGTTGGAGGAGTTTCACTTTGACGGATTCCGCTTTGACGGCGTGACCTCCATGCTCTACCACGACCATGGTCTTGGAACGGCCTTCGACGATTATGCCAAGTACTTCAGCCTGAATACCGACATTGACGCGGTGACTTATCTGCAGTTCGCGAATGAACTGATCAAGTCGCTGCGGCCGGATGCGATTTCGATTGCCGAGGACATGAGCGGCATGCCGGGAATGTGTCTGCCTATCCAAGAAGGCGGAATAGGCTTTGACTACCGTCTCGCCATGGGGATACCGGACTTCTGGGTGAATACTCTGAAGAAAAAGGATGAGGACTGGAGTGTCGGGCAGCTATGGTACGAGCTGAGTACCAGCCGGCCGGGCGAGAAGCGCATAGGGTACGTCGAATCCCATGACCAGGCTCTCGTTGGCGACAAGACGCTGATCTTCAGGATGGCGGATAAAGATATGTATTGGCACATGAATAAAAAGAGCCCTAGCCTGGTCATTGAGCGCGCTGTGGCGCTACACAAGATGATCCGCCTGATCACCATTTCCATGGGCAGCGAAGGATATCTGAATTTTATGGGCAACGAATTTGGCCATCCGGAGTGGATTGACTTCCCACGCGAAGGGAATAACTGGAGCTTTAAGCACTGCCGACGTCTCTGGAGCCTCGCGGATAATCCATTCCTCAGATACGAGGATTTAAAGCATTTTGATATTGCCATGATTCACCTGATGAGCGATAATTCGCTGATGGGCGGCGGTGTACCTCAGCCACTGTGGATCGATCAGAAGAAGAAGATCATAGCCTATAAGAAAAAGGACTATATTTTCATTTTCAACTTCCACTCAACGGATCCGCAGGTTGAGTTTGAGCTGCCAATTCATGAAACGGGGCGTTACAAAGTGCTCATGGACACGGATGAAGCCAGGTTTGGAGGACATTCGCGCATTTCTCATGACGTGATTTATGAGGTCAAAACACTGCCGGGGCTGAAGCAGCAGACCGGTATTCAGATCTACCTGCCAAACCGTACGGCTATGGTACTGAAGAAAGTGACGCTTCAGGATTAGAGTGTTTTTGAGTTTGGGGTCAGGCACTGTAACATTTTTGCATCATAAGCGAGGTGGAGATCATGGAGATTTGGCCGGCTTTGATCAATGCATCTGAGCCTTGGGTCCGGTACAGGGCGCTCAAGGATTTAGATGGCTATGACGAGACCCAAGAAGCGGTTGCTTCCGCCAGATCCGCCATGATTGCACATCCGCTGGTCCAGTCGCTGATCCTTGAGCTGCAGTCCTGGCCGGGTGTGGTTCTCAGCAGCCACAAAAGCGCCAGCCAGCACTATCACAAGCTGGCATTTCTGGCGGACCTGGGTCTGACCCGAGAGGATCCCGGAATTCCTGAAATACTCAACCATGTGCTCAGTCATATAACAGAGGAAGGTTTAGTGACTCTGCCGATGGTCATCCCAACACATTACGGCGGCAGCGGCCAGGAAACCTGGGGGTGGGCACTGTGTGACGCGCCAACCAGCCTTTATGCCTTAGCCAAAATGGGATACAAGGAAGACCCTCGGATTCTCAAAGGCCGGGACTATCTTCTGAGTCTGGCAAGAGACAACGGCTGGCCGTGCAAAGTCTCAAAAGAACTCGGGAGTTTCAGAGGCCCTGGCAGAAAAGAGGATCCATGCCCCTATGTGAACCTGATTATCTTGAAATGTCTGGCGCTGTATGACGACACCTCATGTCGTGAGGCGGCGAGGACAGGAATTGAAACACTCTTTGATCTGTGGGCGAACAGCAGAACAAAACATCCTTATATCTTTTACATGGGTTCTGACTTTCGTAAGTTGAAGCTGCCCTTCATCTGGTATGACATTCTGCATATCCTTGAGGTGCTGTCTCAGTTTGAGGTCGCGGTTAGAGATGAGCGGTTTGCGGAGATGATGTCCCTAGTCCTGGACAAAGCAGACAGAGAAGGAATGTATACGCCGGAATCTATCTGGCAGCCTTGGAAAGGCTGGGATTTTGGGCAAAAGAAGAAGCCCTCTCTGTGGTTGACCTTTGTTATTCAAAGGATTCAGAAGCGGGTGGAGGACTACAGGCTGAGCGAGGTATCCGGCCATGACTGAGTTTAAGCAGATTCGACATTTTCCGACGTCTGGTGCATGGAGGCAGTGGCTTGAATTGAATCACGAGACCGAAAATGAAATATGGATCTTAATAAAAAAGGCAAAGTCTGACGCAGTGGGCATCCGACTTGAGGAAGCGGTGACAGAAGCGCTTTGTTTTGGCTGGATTGACAGCGTTATGCGCAGTGTGGACACGGATTATTTTAAGTTGCGCTTCACACCAAGAAAACCTGGAAGCGTATGGTCAAAGATTAATCGCGACAGGGTAAGCAACCTTATTGAGCAAGGCAGAATGACTGAAGCTGGGATGAAGAGTGTGCGCGCCGCCAAGGAAAGCGGTTGGTGGGATTTGGCCTACTCTTCCAAAGAAAAACCGGAGTGTCCTGTTGACTTAAGACTTGAACTGGCTTCTCACCCTGGAGCGCTGGAGGCTTTTGAAGCATGGCGCCACACCGAGCAATCCAGATGGATTATTTGGGTCAACTTGTCAAAGACTCCGGAGACTAGAGAAAAACGCATTCATATAGTCGCTGATAAGGCACGCCAAAGAGAAGCGCAGGAGGACTAGAGCGATTAAATCCAAGAATCTTACTAAAAACGGACGAAAAATATAAAACGAAGATTATTGTTCGATTATTTGCGGATTTTTATTCATTACAGTGTTGATTTTGATAGGGATTATGTGTTACAATGTGAAAAATCAATGAGAATGGTTTGCAGCGCATGATACTCAAGAGACATGCCAACAGAATTATGAAGAGGTATACATTAGAATGACAAAAGGACAATTGGAAGCAAAAATTAGCGAAATCATAAGCAAGTTTGAGATTGAGCATATGGGCAGAGGGCCTGAGAAAATTAGGACCATAATATTCCAGGATTTGATCATCGTCAGAATTAAGGGATTTTTGAGTAAGGCGGAAACCAATCTCGCGACAAGCAAAGATGGCGTTGAACTGATTAAAAAAGTGAGGATGGCGCTCTTTGAAAGCTCGAGAGAGAACCTGGAGGAAGCCATTAAAGGGCTCATTGAGGTCAATGTGATCAGTACTTATTCAGATGTGAGCACTAAAACCGGTGAAAAACTCATTGGGATTGTAGTGGATCGCGATCTGGAAGAACTTATTTCAAAATAGCGGATCAAACTAAATTTATAAAAAGTTGGAAGACACGTTGAAAGGTCATAGACCAGTTGACAGGTAAGCCAGCAGCAAAAATCCGTACACTGCGGAGCTTTTGTTGTTGGCTTTTTTTTATGTGTTTGGAGGATGAAAAATGGAAGTGCATCAGTTGCCAGAATCGAAACAAGTCATTCAAATTGGGAAGCAAAATAGGATTAAAAGGCTGCACCCGCCGGGGAAAATTGGCATTATTGGCGGAGGGCAGCTTGGGCGGATGCTTGCAGTCGAAGCGAAACGCATGGGTTACAGTGTCATTGTGCTGGATCCAAAGCCGAATTCACCGGCAGGTCAGGTGGCAGATCATCAGATCGTGGCGGCCTATTCAGATGGGGATGCGCTGCATAGCCTTTCACAAAAAGTGGATGTGATGACTTACGAGTTTGAGCACATTGATCTTGAAGCATTGGCTCAGCTTGAGGCGGATGGTGCGTGCCTGATTCCATCGGCTAAAAGCCTTGGGCTCATACAGGACAAGGTTGTACAGAAGCGTTTTCTGAAGACGCATGGCATTCAGGTGCCGCCGTTTCAGAGGATAGAGTCACTGGAAGAACTGAAGGCGGCGTTTGTAGGGTTTGGCTGCAGGATGGTTCTGAAGACTTGCAGGGATGGCTACGACGGCAAAGGGACTCAGCTGGTTAAGTCGCAGGACCAGCTCGAGGCGGCATGGATGGTTTTCGAGGGCGAAGAGATCATGGCGGAAGCCTATGTGGATTACATTAAAGAAGTCTCCATCCTGGCCGCGAGTGGGGCCGATGGTGTCGTACTCTACCCCATATCGGAAAATGTCCACAGAGACGGCATTTTAATTCATTCAAGTGTTCCTGCAGGCTTGCCAGAAAAAACTGAGTCTGAGATCCGGCGGGTGACAATGAAGATCATCGAGGCTATTGGCGACTATGGTATCTTTTGCGTTGAGTATTTTGTAGATGAGAATTTTAACATTTTGGTGAATGAAATTGCACCGCGTCCGCATAATTCCGGACATTACAGTATTGAGGCTTGCGTCACTTCCCAGTTTGAACAGCTGCTCAGGGTGATCACAGGGATGCCGCTCGGGTCGAGTGCACTGCTGGCCCCATGTGCCATGTGGAATCTGCTGGGAGAGGGCGAGGGCACAGGGGAATATAAGCTCAGAGGCACGGAGCGCCTGATGGAAGAAGATGCTTGCTATTTACACCTGTATGGAAAAAAGGAAACGGGTCCGCTGCGAAAGCTTGGTCATGTAACCGTGCTTGGTGAAAGTGCTGAAGCTGCGCGTTTTAAGGCCGAGACTCTTATGAAATCGATTTCGATTGAAGTCTTAGATGAAGAATTGGAGAGGGTGAGAGCGTGAATTATAATGTGAATCATAATGGGACGGACAGTGGCAAACCGCTCGTCGGGATTATCATGGGGAGTGAGTCCGACTTTCCGGTGATGAGGCTTGCGGCCCTAGAATTGAAATCCCTGGGGGTCCCCTTCGAGATCAAGGTGGTATCTGCCCACCGTACACCGGACCGCATGGTGGAATACTCAAAGTCAGCGGCCGATCGGGGACTTGAAGTCGTGATCGCAGGAGCCGGAGGCGCTGCGCACCTCCCGGGGATGGTCGCATCCATGACGACATTGCCTGTAATTGGGGTGCCTATTCAGCTTAAAACCTTGGAAGGGCTGGATGCGCTGTTGTCAATTGTCCAGATGCCCGCAGGAGTTCCGGTTGCGACGGTAGGTATCAATAATGCGAAAAACGCGGGGATCCTGGCAGCCAGAATGCTGAGTATCAAATATCCGTGGATCCGCGAGTGGTTGGAGGCGCGCATGGAGCAAATCAGGGATCAGGTCGTTTATGATCTGGAGGATAAATTCTACGAAAGTGAGGTCATGACATGATTCAGAATGCAGCTTTTTCCGGGACAGGTCGACAGACTTTCCGCTGGTTATATGTCCTGACAGGCAATCTTCTGATGATGTGCCTTGGAACGGTTTATGCCTGGAGTGTCTTTAGGATTCCTGTTGAACAGACCTTTGGCATTGGGACGACTTTGAGCGGATTGCCTTATATGGTGTCGCTGGCTTTTTATGCATTGTTTATGCTGATCTCCGGAAAGTATTTGAGCCGCTTCAGCCCTCGGCTTGTCATAACAGTTGGTGCGCTGCTCATAAGTGCCGGTTGGATTGGGTCTGCTTATGCGTCCAATATCTATGTGCTGACACTTACTTATGGTGTTGTCATTGGCGCAGGGGTAGGTATTGCTTACGGTGTACCTATGGCAGTAGTGGCGAAGTGGTTCCCGGATAAAAAAGGGCTTGCGGTTGGATTGGTTCTTGTGGGGTTTGGATTGTCGCCCCTCGTAACTGCGCCTCTTGCGAGGCATCTGATTGAGATTTACGGGGGCATGCAGACGTTTAAACTACTTGGAGCAGCTTTTGGTGTGATCATCCCCTTGTTGGCGTTTACTCTGTCCTATCCTCCCGAGCATTGGAATCCGGATCAAAAAACGAAACGCTTAACTTCCAAGGCAGACACAACCCAGGGAACTCGTCATGAGCGACAGATCGAATATCCATCTGCAGTCATGATAAAGACGACATCTTTCAAAATTTTATATGCCGCTTTTTTGATCGGTACAATGATTGGCTTGATGCTCATAGGGATGACCGGAAAAGTTGCAGTTGAATGGGTAGGCCTCTCCCAGGGCGGTGCTGCACTTTTAATGTCCTTCTTCGCTGTGTTTAATGGCATTGGCAGACCCGCTTTTGGGTGGCTGACCGACCGCTTCTCCTTCAGGCGCGCTGCGATGCTCTCTTTTCTATCCATTATGATAGCATCCTTATTAATGATTATTTCGAATGGTTCAAGTCAGGTTGCCTTTGGCTTGGCATTTTCAATATTTTGGTTTAACCTGGGTGGCTGGCTGGCCATCGCACCAGCGTCAACCATGACTCTGTTTGGAACGCTCCATTACAGCCAAAATTACGGCGTGGTCTTTACGGCCTATGGTATAGGCGCCATAATCGGCGTCATTAGTTCCGGGCTTTTGGTAGATTGGTTTGGAGGCTATCCTACGATCTTCTACCTGGTGTTTGTTCTTGCAATGATTGGAAGTCTTGCGGTGAAGCTAGTGTCCGGTAAACACTCAACTTAGGCTTTAGAAATTTCAGTATAATTGAGACCATACGACCTTAGCTTTGAAGCTGACTATGTACAATGCGCTCAGTGTTGTGTGAGGGTCAAGGCAGTTAAAGAATGCAGTTGATGTAGAGTTTATGGAGCCGTGGCTTCCTAACTGGCATCAATTGCATTCTTTTTGTGACAACAGTTCTATACAAGGGCTACGGGGCCTTTAGAATGAAGTGAAATTCAAATGCCTCCTTCAAGCCTCCACTTTTTCAGTCAGAGTGAAGAACCACATGACAGAAAAAAATGGAGGCTTTGTGTTGTTCGTTTCACAAATCAGCAATCTTGCTATGGCAAAGGCATTGGGTGTATAATTAACCTAATAAAGTTCATAATGTTCATAATGTAAAATAAGTAAATGGCTATTCGAATTCTCATCAACAGGTTTAGAATAGATCTCTGAAGTTTTCAATGAAAGCGAGGGCATCTTATGAACGCCAATGTGACGAACACAACCCGTGTAAACCAAAGTTCAGACCGTCTGTACAGACCTCTTGACACGACCATTCTCACTCTGGAACTGGCGACTCAGATCGACCACATCCTTGAGCGCTTCGCCAAGGACCCAACACGCCTGGTCGGCATGCTGCTCGACATCCAGGACATCACACCTATGCAGTATCTCCCAAAAGAGGTCGCGGTTTATGTCGGTGAAAAACTCGACCTGCCCCTCAGCAGGGTTTATGATGTCATCTCATTTTACGAAGCGCTTTCGGATGTGCCTCGGGCGGACATTGTCATCCAGTATTGTGACAGCGTGGTGTGTAAGGTAACGGGAAACCATCGGCTAAAACAGGCCTTGGAAGGGCTCCTGGGCATAAAAACCGGAGAGTCGACAAAGGACGGCAAATATCACCTTGAGTCAGCGCCTTGCTTTGGGGCTTGCGACCTATCTCCGGCGATCCGTGTCAATGGCGTCGTCTTCGGGCCGCTGAAAACGGAAGAGGACGTCAAGGGCGCCCTGGCCCGTTATGAGAAAGGGGGCGGAGCGCGTGGGTAACACAGTCAGTTTTATTACAGCGCATTTTGACAAGTATAGTCCTGTCGACCTTGCCGGCTGCCTTGCCATTGGCGGGTTTGGCGGATTGAAGCGCACCCTGGGTCTGACCCCGTCTGAACTCATCCAGATCATTGCGGAATCCGGCATTCAGGGGCGGGGCGGCGCCGCTTACAGCACCGGAATCAAGTGGCGTCAGGCCGCTGAAGTCCCGGGAGAGGACAAAGTCGTCATCTGCAACGCAGACGAGGGAGAGCCCTGCACCTTCAAGGACAGGACCCTGATGGAAAAGGACCCCTTCAGACTGCTCGAGGGCATGGCCATAGCAGGTTATGCGGTGGGCGCGAACCAAGGCTACATCTACCTCAGGGAGGAATACCGCCACTTGAGGCCAAGGCTCCAAAATGCCATAGACCAGGCAATAGCTAATCAGTGGCTAGGTGACCACATCCAAGGCACTGGCTTCAGCTTCGACATAACGCTCTATTCCGGCGCTGGGGCATACGTCTGCGGCGAAGGCTCCACCCTCATTGAATCCATGGAGGGCAAAAGCGGGCGACCGCGCATCAAGCCTCCGTTTATAAAGGAATGCGGACTCTTTCAAAAACCAACGTTGGTCAACAACGTGGAAACGCTGGCGGCCGCCGCGGCGATTCTGGATTTTGGCGCTGAGGCGTTTAAAGCGTACGGCACAGAGAAGTCGCCGGGAACGAAGCTGATCTCACTGGCAGGCAATGTCAGGCGGCCCGGTGCTTACGAGATCCCTTTTGGGATGACGCTCAGGGAGATTGTTGAAACCATCGGCGGCGGTCTTGAAGAGGGAAGGGCCCTCAGACTGGTACAATTGGGCGGGGCTTCGGGACGAATCGCGCCTGCGTCGCTGCTGGACACGCCCTATACTTACGAGGACCTGGCCAAGGCCGGGCTTGACGTAGGCTCAGGCGGTATTTTGGTGGTGGACGACCGCACTTCCGTCATTGAATTCCTTGAGTCCATCCAGGACTTTTTCATCCACGAAAGCTGTGGCAAATGCACGCCGTGCCGGGAAGGCAATCGACAGATCGGGCGGATCATTGCCCGATTTGCGGACGGCGCGCCAAGGCCGGATGACCTGGAAACCGCCAAACGCTTTGCGACCATTATGTCGAACTGCTCATTCTGCGGGCTGGGTGAGACGGCCCAGAGCGCGCTGCTTTCGGCGATTCGGCACTTTCCTGAGGCGTTTGAGCTTGGGGCGGTCGTAGAGGGGGTTGAGACCGAGACGGGTGTAAAGGCAAATGCTGATGGAAATACAAGTGCAAATGCGAGTGCGGCTGGGGTGGTTGTGGATGAAACCATCGGCCAAAACAGCTTTAAAGGCGAAAGGGGGGAGCGGGCATGAAGGACATTCAACTGACCATTGACCATAAGACGATCCGGGTGCCGGAGGGGACGACGGTGCTGGAGGCGGCAAAGAAGGTCGCGGTCAACATTCCGCACCTCTGCTACCATCCGGACCAGGAGATCAAAGCCAACTGCAGGATCTGCGTCGTGGAGGTGAAGGGCAGCCGTAAGCTGTCTGCCGCCTGCTCGACCCGGGTCTGGGAGGGCATGGAGGTTCTGACCAACACCAGAAAAGTCAGGGACATGCAGCGGGGGATCCTGGAGCTGATGCTGGCCAACCACAACCAGGACTGCCTGAAATGCCACCGCAACGGGAACTGCGAGCTGCAGGACCTCTGCGAGCGATTCAATATTTCGAGGACCCACCTGGAGGACGCGGTTGACGCGCTGCCCCTGGACAATACCAACCCGTCCCTGGTCAGGGATTCCAGCAAATGCATCAAGTGCGGGCGCTGTGTGGAAGCTTGCCAGAACGTTCAGGAGGTTCACGTCCTGACCCATTCCCACCGCTCCACCCGGTTCAACATTGCGCCAGCTTACGAAATGCCGCTGGAGGACACCCTCTGCGTTTTCTGCGGCCAGTGCGCGGCGGTGTGCCCGACCGGGGCTATCGTTGAGAAAGATGATACGGATCTGGTCTGGGAGGCCATTGAGGATCCTTCGAAGCACGTCATTGTGCAGGTGGCGCCTGCGGTGCGCGTGGCCCTCGGGGACGCCTTTGGCCTGCCGAAGGGCGAAATTGTCACGGGCAAGACCGTGGCTGCGCTGAGGCGGCTGGGCTTTGATCAGGTTTTCGACACCAACTTCACTGCGGACCTCACGATTATGGAGGAGTCGTCGGAGCTGCTTTCGAGGCTGTCACAGCTGTCAAAGGGAGAAACAGCCGTTTTGCCGATGGTCACCTCATGTTCTCCCGGATGGATCAATTACATCGAGGGGGTTTTCGACGATCTGCTGGACCATCTGTCCACCTGCAAATCACCCCAGCAGATGTTTGGGGCGCTGTCAAAGACCTACTATGCGGAGCTGAAGGGGTTGGCGCCATCGGATATTTTCACGGTGTCTGTGATGCCTTGTACGGCGAAAAAATATGAAGCGGCCAGACCTGAAATGACTTCCGGAGGTGTTCGAGAGGTGGACGCGGTTTTAACGACCCGGGAGCTGGCGCGCATGATTGGTTCTGCCGGCATTGAGTTTGCTGAGATCGAGGAAGAAACCTTCGACAATCCATTTGGCATTGGTTCCGGCGCCGGCGCGATCTTTGGCGCTACAGGCGGCGTGACGGAGGCCGCGCTGCGCACAGCTTATGAAGTCGTGACCGGTCATGAGCTTGAGAGCTTGGAATTTAGAGAGGTCAGAGGCCTTGAGGGGATCAAGGAGGCGGAAGTTGCAATAGGGGACGAGGTCGTCCTCAGGGTTGCCGTCGCCAATGGTCTTTCCAATGCCAAGACGCTGATGACGCAGATTCGGCGTGGTGAGTCGCCTTATCACTTTATTGAGATCATGGCCTGTCCGGGCGGATGCCTGGGCGGCGGCGGACAGCCGATCCGCTCAACCAATGAAGTCAGGGAGAAGCGCATGGACGCCCTTTACAAGATTGATGAAGCACTGACAATCCGCAAGTCCCACAAGAATCCGGATGTCCTGAAGCTATATGAAACCTGGCTGGGAGAGCCCCTGGGCCATAAGTCCCACGAGCTGCTTCACACCCATTATCACAGCAGGGGGAAGTAGGGGATTTGAAGGTTGTGAAGACCAGCTAAGGAAAGTCAATTCTTTTCTTTAAGAAAGATAAAAAAAATGAGTTTAAAAAATGGGTACAACAAACTAAGCCATTGAAAAGTACGAACAATGGCTATTTTTCAATTCCATTGAATCAGGCAGCTATAAGTTGTAGTTTTGCCGCTCTCCAGGATTGGTG
>Ga0302240_1001448_pt1 | contig 18786 bp, 9 predicted proteins | sample AAG_UR_His_MG_FD_193538 | JGI IMG/M metagenome (GOLD analysis project Ga0302240, IMG submission 193538) | Enriched activated sludge microbial communities from anaerobic digester in WTTP, New Holstein, Wisconsin, United States - AAG_UR_His | ecosystem: Engineered > Bioreactor > Anaerobic >... | reverse complement strand
CAGGAACCAGAATTGTTTCTTTTGATGATTTGGAAAGTATTATGAAAACAGAATACGGCTGGAAAAACGATAACAACATTGTACTAAGCGGCAAATTGAATAATATGGTTGAAATAGACAGTGATGCTTTAAAAAATATTTACGGCGCGTCAAAATCAAAAAATTCAGAATATGAAATTTCATTGTACGAAAAACATCTGAAAGCAGTGTATTCCGATTCAGGGGCTATGGGGCACGAAGATATTTATCTTGAAGATTTGTTAAAAGATGAAAGAGGTTTTTATTTAAAAATTAAAAAAGCTTCAGATTTAAATAAAATTCTTGTTTTGAGAATATTCAGAAACACATATGATTCTGACAAACTTTCAGATAAAGAACTCCTAAAAAAATACAAAGAAGTAAAAAAACTTATTAAAAAGTTTACAGATTTGGGAAAAATATTTCCGGATAATAATAAAATTTTTCAGATTAAACCTTCCTACGGGACAAATTTTTTCTTAAGCGAGATGCTTAAAAATGCTTTTGTTCACGGCAATCACTGTCAGGATGAACCGATAATAGTTCGTCTCAAAGAATATCACGGTGAAATGAATTTGATATCTGTTTATAATGCCCAAAAAGATTCTCAGATGAATGAAAATAGAAAAAGACTTGCGGTTAAAGCTGGGTTAACCGGGTATCATATCGGCGGAAATATAATGATGCTGAATCATTTAAGAACTTTTAAATCTGGAGTGCGTGAAATTAACGGCATGAAGTTTTATGTTGCTTCCTCTAATTTGAGAGGTGATGATGTTTCTAAATATGAAAATCCAGAAGTAAAAATATTTTTCGATAAACATCCTTCTATGGCAAAAATAGTTTCAAACGTTATGGATTTGATATCAGTTTCACTAAAACTCATAGGAATAATTTGGCCGCCTTTGCTGTTGATGAATTTGTTCGGCAATCTGCCGGGAGTATTTTTAACTTTGGTTTTTGCAGGCGTTTCCGGTATTATACTTAAAATACTTATTGACGGCATAAACAAAAGAGCAGGGCAATATAAAAAAGAAACTTTCAAACAAAAATTTTCCGCATGGATGCAGATTAATCAGATAAGCGCCGTTATTATATCAGAATGGCAGATTCATTTATTATCTTCATTTTTTATTTCAATATCAGATAAAATACGGTACATGATTTTTGCTCCTGCCGTTGCATCAGGTCCTCAGACTGCAAATTTATCAGGATTTTACGGTGCAAAAGATGTAATAGAAGATAATGTTAATGGGAATGAGAACAATTTAACATTCAGATTGAAATTTTATATGGAATCATTGACAGCCGATTTTCTGTTAAAAATTCTTAATGTTCCCGGCTATGACAGCCGTCGTGCAAACAATCAGTTTTTAAGAAAAACAATTATTTTTATCGCAGAAATATTTATAACGCCCACGCTTATAGCAAAATGGATTTCAAGTATAAATGCTTTGCCGGCAAATGAAACGGAAATTGTTCCTGTAAAAGTTCAATCACAGTATCTGCATGATCAATTAAATTTAGCGGCTATCGAGAAAACAAAGCAGATTCTTAATGAATTTCGGCATAATTTTAAAAATAATTTGGAATATATAGATCGTTATATGCAGATATCCAAAGAACGTTCTTTGACTGAAGCTGAAAAAAATATGCTTTCGGTAAATATGAAAATAGTGGCATCGGCAGTTGAAATTCTACTTATGGATTCAATATATTTTGATTCATATACAAAAGGGCACGCCGAGCATGTTGCTGCTGATTCCATACTTATTTCCAGAAATATTAATTCTGAATTGACAAAAAAATATGAGCCGTATTTTGAAGATTATTTGAAGATTGTCGCGCTGCTTCATGATATAGGGAAAAATGCCATACCTGATGAAGTGTTAAATAAACCGGGCAAATTGTCAGATGCACATTTTGAATTGATGAGGCTGCATAGCATCGTCGGAGGCGAAATTTTAACTGAGACCGGGTTTGGCTTTGTTGCCGATGACGTTAAAGCTCATCATGAGAAATATGACGGAAGCGGATACGGGCAAGGGCTGTCAGGCAGTGAAATTTCTGTTCCTGCTTCGGTAGTTGCGCTGGCAGATTCGTATGATTCAATGAGCAGAGACAGAGTATACAGAAAAGCATTGCCTGAAAAAGAGATTATAAGCGATGTAAAAGCAAATAACGGGAAGCAATTTAATCCTTTTGTGGTTGAGGCTTTTTTAAAAACTGTAAAAAAATTGATAGAGATTAGAAGCAATGAAGAGCTTGATATAAAGAAAAAAATATGGATTGCCCAGATTATTCAGACTGAAATAATAAAAGGACAGATGAATCCGGATGAACTAAACGATCTTATAGTACTTATGACTCAGGAACTTTCTTTTAAGGATAAAGATGCAATATGCAAAATGATTGTTTTCAACAACGAATCCGGCAAAACAAACAGATACAGAAAATTTAAAGTAGGATACAGAACATATTCCGTATACGGGATTTTTGACAACACATTAAGATACGGAAAGTATACTTTTGAAAGTATAAAAAATGCAATATACGGGGGGCTTACTGCTTCAGAAAAAAATGCCAGAGAAAGCGTTGATAAAAACAGCATAACCGGAGAATGGCTTGAAAAAATAACAAGATACTGGTCGGTTAAAGCGAAAAAAAAATTCCTGAAATTATTAAAAATAAAAAATATTGATCCGTTAATTTACAGTTCCATCGAACAGGATAAAAATGACGTGAGCAAAGAACTTACTTTGTCGGATATAATTGATGTTTATTCGGTTATGGGCGAGATTAATACAGGAATGTCAAGCGAGCTTATGATTGATAAGATAAATCATTTCAGCGATTTGCAAAGAAATCTTTTAACAAAAAAAATAATGAATATGTTTGATGTTTTTGATAATGAAACGCGTCTTAAAATATATGCATTAATCGGCGTTTTGATGTTTGGCGATGACAGATATTTTAATATAAAAGAAGTTTCCGGAGCCGAAATTGAAAATGTTATAAAAACTTTTGCTTCATCAAGGCTTAATTCAAGAATCACCGTAGAATCTTTGTCTTCGCTTAAACTTCCGGCAGGGTATAAATCTATAAATGATATTCTGATGGAAAAAATGCAGCTTAGAAAATATCGTAACGGTTTGTATGCAAACAATACTGGTTCAGTAAATACAGCCATTAAAAATCTTTTTAAAGATATTTATTCATTTAAGCATAATCCTCAATATAAGCAAATTTCCATATGCTTTGTTTCTTCGGGAAACGACAATGTCTCAAAAACAGGGGCCTTAATTTTGGCCCAGAAACTTAATGCCCGCGGAATTAGCAGCGATATTGTAAAAGTAGCTTATTCCGGTATATTTAACACGGGTCGCGATTTTGGCGTTTTTAATGATGATTATGCGGAAATACTATATGATAAAGGAATTATTACCGATAAAAACAGTTATTACAAAAATGAATCTGTCGGTTCTTCGGAATATAAAAATTTCGAATATTTTATTGCGACAGGAGAAAGACACAGACAATACCTTATAAATGAGTGCGGCGTTAGCCCCGATAAAATTATTTTATTATCCGATATAGCGCCAGGACTTATTAAAGGGGAAATCGGAATATCCGCTAATTTCTATGCGGGAAAGAAAAAGGTTGTTAATTTATTTGAAAAAATATTTGAGACATCTCTTAACGGAAGTGTTTCGCCGGTTAAACCGCAAAAGAATATACAAAATAGAAAAGTCATATCAAATTTTATTTTTCAAATATTGAGAATATTCAATATAAAAACTGTTTCCGGGCTTTCGGTTAAAATAGTTACATACAGGATTTTTGCCGGAAAGATTACAAGCAAAAGCAGAGAAGGAATAGATATAACAGAAAATCTTATAGTTTCCGAAAATGAAAAGCAGGCTGTTGAATTGAGAGGACAGGGATTTAACTGCATAACCGTGGAATATTCCGACAAGCGCCGTAACGGCGAAAAACTCGGAATTTTAACTGAAAATAAAAACAACGGAGCCGCAATAAGGGGAGTGTGGGATGAAAAAAATAAAAAAATATGGATTTATTCAAACAATAAAGAGGGTTTACAAGGTATTGATTCGGATCTGATTAAAAAGGCTATAGTGCGGATGCAGGATAACGGCCGCAATTTAAAACTTTTTAAAGGAATACGCAATGTAATAATTCCTGACGGGTCTGGGGATATAAATGCTGTTTTGAACAAAATGTTAAACAGACAAAATGATTCAATAACAAGACCGAGCAAAGAAATTAATCTTGATGCATCTGATAATATGGCAGCATTTGCTTCATTGTGCGAAAATGCTTTTTCTGACGGCATAAGGATGATAACTGTAAATGACGAGCAGGCAAAAAATAACAAAAAAACCATAAAAAAATTCCGTTCTCAAGGAGTTAAATTTCTTGTAGCGGCCGGCAATAAATATGTGTCTGATATTGACTTTAACGATGCTTTTAGACTTGATGTTGACGGATTTTTTATTGATTTCACCGATGTGTCTTATGAGAGGCAGACAGAATTTATTGGTAAAGCCGAGAATTTTCTTTTGTCATATGTCAAAAACGGTAAATATAAATCCGAACGTATCGTTTATGTAAAAGGGCTGTCTGAAAGATTCAAAGATATTGATGTTTATTTAGAATACGGTATAATGCCGGTTTTTGAAAACGCTTTAAAAGCATCGCAATACTGCCGCGGAGAAGGCAAAAAATATGTTATTGAAATGACATCGGAATCAAGAAACCATGATATCGACGGTATTTTAAACAATAATGACGTATACGGAATAATGGCGGATGAAGAAAATTTTAATAAAATAAAAAACAGAAGCGTCATAAGCGATACATTAAAAGAGATATTTAAGCCAAAAACACAGGAGCAGCTTTTTGAATTCGAAATGTGGAAGGTAAGAAACAGTAAGCAAAAATTTGAAATAGACGATATAGAAAAACAGTTGGAGAAAAATTCTGTTCTTTCCCAGTTCTTGGCGGAAATAGGGGAGTCCATAAAAGACGCGCAAAAGGCAGAGGAATGGCTAGGTCTGCTTTTGAGCGGTAATATTTTGTCGGGTTTTGCCGAATCAAGAACAAGATATCTTTTTGAAGCCGGAAGATATGCGGAAGCCCTTGCGTGTATTGAGGGCAGCATTATGAATTCTGTTGAAAATAATTTTAATTTAAAACCTTCAGATGCAAAAGCTTATTCGCAGTATATGGACGGCAGATTTAGAGACGTCAGAACTCTGCTTGCGCTGAAATTGATTATAAGCGGCAAAAAATTGGCGGAGTTAAAACAAGAAAACGGATTTATAGATTCAGATATGACTGCCGATGAGTATCTTAATGCCGTAGTTCTTAAAGAGATCAATGCTTTTATCCGTCTGTCCACGAAAGAATATTCTGTGCGCCCTGTTTCTGATGCAGTTGAGGCCGAAAAAACTGCGGATATGTTCAATAAATTTGATATATTTGCAAATGACAGATTCAGACAGGACGACGGAATTATAGAAAAAATAGAAATATCTCAGTTTGCCGTAAAAAAGATTCTCGGAGCCGCGTAGTTGTTGTTCAATCCGTTTTAAAAATGCTAAAATCACGCAACAGATTGGTAGGAGTATTTTTGTGTCTATAGAAAGCGTCAATAATAAGATTATCAAACAAATTGTTTCTCTTGGAGATAAAAAAGCTAGAGATGAATCCGGTTTATTTGTTGTTGAGGGCAAAAAACAGGTTAGTGAGATCCCCGGTGACTGGACTGTTGAATATTTTGTTGCTTCTCAAGATAATAACATGCCTGGCGGCGCTAAAACTTACCTTGTTTCGCAGGATATTATAAGAAAGATTTCTGATACGGATACTCCTCAGGGGATTTTAGCCGTAGTGCATAAAAAACATTACGATATGCAAGAAGTTTTAAAAAGCGAAAGAGGTCTTTTTTTGCTGCTTGATACGATACAGGATCCAGGCAATCTCGGCACGATAATAAGAACGGCCCATGCTTACGGCGTTAAGGGAGTTTTTATATCAAAAAACAGCGTTGATGTTTTTAGTCCTAAAGTGGTTCGCGCAACTATGGGGTCTGTTTTTAAAATTCCGTTGTTTCAGGAATGCTCAGCTGAACAGGTAATGGCTGAATTTATAAAGAAATCTATAAAGACATATGCTCTTTCAATCACCGCCAACATGTATGTATCGGATACAAAATTTGCAGACAAGACCGCATTAATAATCGGTAATGAGTCAAAAGGAATAGGGGATGCGGTTTTGAAGGCTGCCGATTACTGCGTTAAGATAAAAATGTTGTCCGATATTGATTCACTCAATGCGGCTGTGGCATGTTCCATAGCTTTATATGAAGCTTCCGGCCAAATATCTTTTTAATATGCCGCCTCTCCAGTCATAAAATCATTAATATTTTAAATTAAATAAAGTTTGAAAAATACTTTATAATTTTATAAAATAAAAAGATTATAAAAGTATTTTCTGGGGGGCGTTTTATGTCAATAGTTAAAGAAGGATATCCGTTTATAATTATAGCGTTTTTAATAGCAGTTATACTTGTTTTTGTTGGTTTTATTAAAATCGGTATTGTTGCGGCGGCTGTAGGTTTATTTTTTGCTTTCTTCTTCAGAGATCCGGCAATAATCATTACAAATGGAGACGGTTTAATTTTATCTCCGTGTAACGGTACTGTTATGGAAGTAAGAGAAAATGATAACGGACAGTCCGTAATAAGAGTATTTTTATCTGTTTTTGACGTTCATTTGCAGAGAAGTCCCGTTTCCGGCACTGTAAAAAATGTTGAATATAAGCCTGGTAAGTTTTTGAAGGCAAATGATGAGCGTGCACATATAGAAAATGAGCAGATAGCAATTACGATTGAAAATGAAAACGGAACTTATGTAGTCAAACAGATAGCAGGTATTTTGGCCAGAAGGTGCGTAGCGTGGGTAAAAAGCGGAGATGTTTTAAATATTGGAGATAAAATAGGAGTTATAAAATTTGGATCGCAGGTTGATTTGCATATGCCTTCCGGATATAAGATAAATGTAAAAAAAGGTGATAAAGTGGTATCCGGAGTTACGGTTTTTGCTTTTACTAAAACAAATTAACGGAGATGGATAAAATGTCAAAAAAAGGGTTATATATTTTGCCGAGTTTATTTACAGCAGGAAATCTTGTTTCGGGTTTCATGTCGGTAATTTTTGCCATAGAGGGTAATTTTAATACAGCGGCATGGTTTATAATGCTTGCGATTGCGTTTGATATGATAGACGGCAGAATAGCAAGAATAACAAAAACAACGAGCAAGTTCGGTATGGAATTTGATTCTTTGTGCGACTTGGTATCATTTGGCGTTGCTCCGGCAATGTTAATGTATTTAATGGTTTTAAAACATATGGATAAAGTGGGAGTTGCCATAGCTCTGCTGTTTGTAATAACATGTGCTACAAGGCTTGCAAAATTTAATGTAAAAGCAATGGAACCTGTTGATCCGAGCAAACCTTCGGCAGACAGTTTTTCCGGATTACCTACTCCTGCATCGGCCGGAATAATAGGGGCCTTTGTTTTAAGTTATGAAATATTCGACGGGACGGTTTTAACTGCTAAAACCATTCCGCTGTTGATGAAAAAAATGCCGTTCTTTTTTGATGCGATGCCGGTTATAATGCTTTTACTTTCGTTTCTTATGGTTTCAAATGTTCCTTACAGCGCATTTAAAAAAATTAAATGGTCAAAACCGAAATCGGTACAGTTTTTTATACTTTTTATAGTTATGCTTATATTGATTTATTCTTATCCGCAGAATATGTTTTTTATAATATTTTTCGGATATGCTTTATCCGGGATAGTAGTTTATTTTGTCAGATATTACAGAATGATAGCAGTAGTCAGAAAAAACAAAAGCAGCAATGGTAAATAAAATATGATAATAAAAATATTAAATATCGGAATATTAGGCCACTGGCGACTTAAAATATCAAAAAATAATTCATTTTGGTGTAGACGTTTTTAATTTAAAAATTTTGGAGAAAATAAAATGAAAAAAGATAAAGTATTATTTTTTGATACGACTTTAAGAGACGGAGAACAATCGCCGGGCGCAAGCATGAATTTAAAAGAAAAAATTCAGGTTGCGCACCAGTTGGCAAATATGGGGGTAGATATAATAGAAGCAGGATTTCCCATATCAAGTCCGGGAGATTTTGAATCTGTAAAATCAATAGCGCAGCAGGTAAAAGGTCCGATTATTGCCGGTTTGGCAAGGGCAAATGAAAAGGATATTACCGCATGCTGGAACAGCGTAAAATATTCAAAGAAACCCAGAATCCACACATTTATTGCAACATCCGATTTGCACATAGAAAAGAAACTGCAGAAAACAAGAGAACAGGTTTTTGATATGGCCGTCAAAGCGGTAAGATTTGCAAAAAAATACTGTGATGATATTGAATTTTCGGCGGAAGACGCAAGCAGAAGCGATATAAAGTATTTGTGCAGCATAGTTGAAGCCGTAATAGCCGAAGGGGCAAAGACTGTCAATATTCCGGATACTGTCGGGTACAAAATGCCGGAAGAATTCGGTAATTTAATTGCTACGGTTAAAAAAAATGTGCCGAATATTGATAAAGCAGTTATAAGCGTTCACTGCCATAACGATTTAGGTTTGGCTGTTGCAAATTCACTGGCCGCCATTGCAAACGGCGCAAGACAGGTTGAATGCACTATTAACGGAATAGGGGAAAGAGCAGGTAATGCCGCTATTGAAGAAATAGTAATGGCATTAAAAACAAGAGAATATTATTTTAACGTAGGATATAATTTGAAAACAAGCGAGATTTATAAGTCAAGCAAATTGGTTTCAAATATTACAGGTATAGTTGTTCAGCCTAATAAAGCTGTTGTCGGAGCTAATGCTTTTGCGCACGAATCTGGTATACATCAGGACGGCATGCTGAAAGACAGAAATACTTATGAAATTATGTGTCCTGAAGCGGTAGGAGTTCCTGAAAGTTTACTGGTATTAGGCAAACATTCCGGCAGACACGCTTTTACAAGAAGGATAAAAGATTTGGGCTATACTTTAGAACCTTCTATACAGGAATCTTTGTTTGAAAAATTTAAAGTATTGGCTGATAAGAAAAAATGCGTATTTGACGATGATATAATAGCTTTGGCCGAAGAAGGCATTTCGGGAGTAAAAGAGACCTATTCGATAGATTATGTCAATGTTACTTCAGGCGTAAATGTTATACCTACTGCCACAGTCAGATTGAAAAAAACGGATAAGTCAAAAACGGAAACAATTCAGGAAGCGTCTTGCGGGACAGGACCTGTCGACGCTATTTATCAGGCAATAGATAAAATAACTAAAATGAAATTGGAATTGGTTGACTATTCTCTCAGAGCAGTTTCCGGCGGAGAAGACGCACAGGGAGAAGTAAATATAAAAGTTAAGTATAAAGATTCTGTATATACCGGAAAGGGCACATCGACCGATATTACGGAAGCAAGCGCTAAGGCGTATATACATGCAATAAACAAGATAGTTGTTATGCAAAAGGGGAAATAATAATGGGTTTAACAATAACTGAAAAAATTTTAGCAAACCACTGCGGTAAAAAATTTGTGGAACCGGGAGAGTTTATTGAGCCGAAAGTTGATATAGCTTTATCAAATGACGTCACGGCTCCTTTGGCAATACAAGAATTCAGAACAACGGGCGTTAAAAAAGTTTTTGATAAAAATAAAATAGCTCTTGTTATGGATCATTTTACTCCCAACAAGGATATTAACAGCGCCCAGCAGGTTAAGTATGTAAGAGAATTCGCGCAGGAACAAAAAATTAAGCATTATTACGAAGGCGGCAACGTCGGAGTTGAACATGCTCTTCTTCCTGAAAAAGGAATTGTCTTGCCCGGAGATATAGTGGTCGGAGCAGATTCTCATACATGCACTTACGGAGCTTTGGGAGCATTTGCGACCGGCGTAGGTTCAACTGATATCGGCGCCGCGATGGCTACGGGTAAAATATGGCTTAAAGTTCCTCAGACCATAAAATTTGTTTACAAAGGTAAATTGAATAAATGGGTCAGCGGCAAGGATTTAATTCTTTATACAATAGGAAAGATCGGCGTTGACGGAGCTTTATATCAGACAATGGAACTTACGGGCGAAGTTATAGACAAGCTTCCTATGCACGAAAGATTTACGATGGCCAATATGGCAATTGAAGCAGGCGGAAAATCCGGAATATTCCATGTTGATAAAAAAACTCTTGATTATGTTTCAAAAAGAGCGTTGAGAAAATTTAAAGTTTTTGCAAGCGACAAAGACGCAAAATATGCCGATGTTATAGAAATAAACTGTTCTGAAATTTATCCTCAGATTTCGGCTCCGTTTTTACCTTCAAACGCAAAAGCGGCAAAAGCTGTTAAGAAAACTTATATTAATCAGGTTGTAATAGGTTCGTGTACGAACGGAAGAATAGAAGATTTGAGAATAGCGGCCGGAATACTTAAAAATAAAAAAGTAAATTCAAATGTCAGAACTTTGATAATACCGGCTACGCCCGCAGTTTATTCCGACGCTTTGAAAGAAGGACTTTTAAAAATATTTATGGATGCGGGATGCGTAGTTTCTGCTCCAACATGCGGTCCTTGTCTCGGCGGTCATATGGGAATTCTTGCGGCAGGCGAAAGATGCGTTGCCACTACAAACAGAAATTTTGTCGGAAGAATGGGGCATGTCAAGTCTGAAGTTTATCTGGCAAGCCCTGCTGTAGCGGCTGCTTCAGCTCTAAAAGGATACGTAGCCGATCCTAACGAAATTAAATAACGGGGAATATGAAATGGAAAACAAAATGATATTAAAAGGATTCGTGCATAAATACGGTTCAAACGTCAATACGGATGAAATTATCCCGGCGAGATATTTGAATACGATAGATCCTGCGGTGCTTGCAAAATACTGTATGGAAGATATTGATAAAGATTTTGTAAAGAATGTTAAAAAGGGAGATATCATAGTCGCGGATACAAATTTCGGATGCGGCTCTTCAAGAGAACATGCTCCGATATCGATAAAGGCGGCCGGCGTTTCGGCTATTATAGCTAAATCTTTTGCGAGAATCTTTTTCAGAAATTCTATAAATATAGGACTTCCTATTCTTGAATGTCCGGAAGCTGTAGATAATATAAAAAGCGGAGACAGGCTTGAAATAGATTTGATTAAAGGCGAAATAAAAAATTTAACAAAAAAAGAAACTTATAAAGCACAACCTTTCCCTGAATTTATGCAGAAGTTGATTAAAGCAGGCGGATTGTTGTCGTATATTAAAGGGGGAAAGTAAAATGGGAAAGACATATAAAATAGCTCTTTTGCCTGGTGACGGAACAGGTCCTGAAGTATTGAATGAAGGCGTGAAGGTTATAAAAGCTGCAGCTAAAAAGACAGGCGTTAATTTTGAATTTGTAAATTACGATTTAGGCGGAGAAAGATATAAAAAAACAGGAGAAGTTCTTCCTGATTCAATGGTTGAAGAATTTAAAAAATTTGACGCTATGTATCTCGGAGCCATAGGGCATCCGGATGTAAAACCGGGTATTCTTGAAAAAGGAATTCTTTTAAGACTCAGATTTGAGCTTGACCAGTATATTAATTTAAGACCGGTAAAACTTTATGAAGGCGTTGAGTGTCCGATTAAAGGAAAAGAGCCTAAGGATATAGATTTTATCGTCGTAAGAGAAAACACAGAAGGTTTGTATGTCGGATCCGGCGGTTTTATGAGAAAAGATACTCCGAATGAAGTAGCTATCCAGGAATCCATTAATACGAGATTCGGCGCAGACAGATGTTTAAAATATGCTTTTGAGTTGACCCAAAAAAGAAATAAAGATAATAAACTTACTCTCTGCGGAAAGACTAATGTTTTGACTTATGCTTTCGGCTTATGGGAAAGAGCTTTCAGAGAAATGGGAGCAAGCAAATATCCTAATATTAAACTTGATTATACTCATGTAGATGCGACTTGCATGTGGATGATAAAAAATCCGGAATGGTTTGACGTTATAGTAACCGACAATCTTTTCGGCGATATTATAACCGATTTGGCTGCAATGATTCAGGGCGGTATCGGAATTTCAGCCGGCGGCAATATTAACCCTGAAGGTGTTTCAATGTTTGAACCTATGGGCGGCTCGGCTCCGAAATATACGGGACAGAATGTTATAAATCCTCTTGCTGCAATCAGCGCAGGTTCAATGATGCTTGATACTATCGGACTTACGAAAGAAGCAAAGATGATAGAAGACGCGATGGTAAAGATTTTGGCAAGCGGAAAGATAAAGAGTATGGCGGCGGGAAGGATGGGGATGGGGACATCTCAAGTTGGGGATTTAATCGCTAACTCACTATAAAGAATTTAAATAACGAACTTAATATTTTGGTTGCACCTTTGTATTTTCAAAGCTCATTTACGGCTTCGCTTAAAAGTAAACTTCGCTTTGAAAATACTTCGGTTCGCTCAAAATCTTAAATTCTAAAAAAATTATAATATTTTGTTTCGGCTAAAACTGAGAAGTCTTTAACGGCAAAGAAGAAAATTAAAAATAATTATTTAACCAAGGAGCGGATGAAAAAATGAAGAAGTATAAAGTTGCGGTAGTCGGGGCTACCGGAGTCGTCGGTAACGAAATGATAAAGATGCTTGAAAACAGAAATTTTCCGGTTGAATCGGTAAGATTTTTGGCATCAGAAAGATCAGTAGGAAAAACGTTAAAATTTAAAGGACAGGATATACCGGTTGAACTTTTGACTCATGACGGCGGGAAAGGAATGGATGTTGCCTTGTTCAGCGCCGGCGGACAGACTTCAAAAGATTTCGCGCCTTCTTTTGCAAAAGCAGGCTGTTTTGTCATAGATAATTCAAGCGCTTGGAGAATGGATGACAGCTGCCCGTTGGTAGTTCCTGAAGTTAATCCTCAGGATTTGGCAAAAGATAAAAAAATAATAGCAAATCCAAACTGCTCAACAATACAGATGGTGGTTGCATTAAAACCGCTTCATGATTATGCAAAAATTAAAAGAGTCATAGTATCAACATACCAGTCTGTTTCAGGAGCCGGATCAAAAGGTCTTGCAGATTTGGAAGCGCAGTCAAAAGCATACGGTAAAGGCGAAAAAATGCCCGAACCGAAAAAGTTTCCGTATCAGATTGCATTTAATTTAATTCCGCAGATAGACGTATTTGATCCAAACGGATATACAAAAGAAGAAATGAAAATGACGAATGAAACCATGAAGATCATGGGAGATAAAAATATAGCGGTAAGCGCAACATGCGTAAGAGTGCCGGTATTCAGAGCTCACAGTGAATCTGTCTGGATAGAAACTGAAAAACCTTTGTCTCCGGAGAAAGCAAAAGAACTGCTTTCAAATGCAAAGGGTGTTGAACTTATGGATGATGTCGCTAAGAGCATATATCCTATGCCGATTCAGGCTGCAAATATGCAGAAAACCTATGTCGGAAGAGTCAGAGCCGATATTTCATGTAAAAACGGATTGACATTTTGGGTAGTATCGGATAACCTTCTAAAAGGTGCAGCTTTGAATGCTGTTGAAATTGCCGAAGTACTTGTTGCAAAGGGAATAATTTAGTTGGTTTTTAGAATAAATTTGCTATAATTTAAAAAGCATGAAAAAACTCATAATTAATGCCGATGATTTTGGATATAGGAGTTTAATTAATAAGGGTATTATTTATGCACATCAAAACGGTTTCGTTAAAAGTACGTCAATGTTAGCTGACAGAGACGCTTTTGACGAAGCCGTTTTTTTGGCAAAAGAAAATCCCGGTTTAGGTATAGGGCTTCATATAGATCTTGATAAATTTTTTGTAATTGACAGGGAAAAAGGAACGGCGAAATGCTGGTCAGATAATAAAATTCCCGAATCTGCCGTAATAAAAACAGACATAAAAAGGCAGCTTGAAAAACTTCTGTCGGCAGGCATCAAAGTTGATCATTTTGACAGTCATCATCATGTTCATATGTTTCCTGAGGTAATTTATATTGTAATGGAAATTTGTAAAGAGTATAATATCATGGCGATGAGATTTTTTGATAAATTCTATACAGATCAGATATTTTCGCAGCAGGTAAGGAAGACTCTAACTGACAATAATATAAGGATGCCGGACAGTCTTATTGAGGGCTGGTATTACGGCAATATAGATGAAGTAAAATCAACAACAGAAATAATGACGCATCCGGGCTACGGAGAAATATGGCGTGAAACGGAACTTGGACCTTGCTGCGACACGATGGTATGCGATTATTGCCGCAGAAACGGAATTGAAATAGTAAAATTTTCTGAAATTTAAAAATATAGTTTATACTCGGAGGAAATAATGAAATTTAAATTGTTTTTAATCAGCGGACTAATGTTGTTTTTTGGTTTTTCTGCAAATCTTGTTGCCGGAGATTTAGACATAGACGAAGGTAAAAATGATTTAAATTTATATTTCAAAGGCGAAAACATATGGTATGGAGACCAACAGGTTTTTGATAATGTAAATATAGGAGCCGGAACGACGGTTAATCTTTATGACCAGCAGCAGTATGTACTGATCAGTTCAAAGACTGTTACTACCACATCGCTGAGAGAAATTCAGTATATAGTTGACGATTCCGACCCGAATAACATAATAACTTCAACAAGAACGGTCCAGGATGTAAGAAATGACACAACATTGACATACAGACAGGATGAAACCATTTCAACTCTTTCAGTCGCCAAAGAAGGAACAATTACATTAAACGTCGGAAGCGGACTTTCTTTAAGAAATCAGTATAGTTTAATAACTTCCACTCATGACGTATCATTAAAAAATGTTAAGAGCGGAGATTATGTCCGTATTGAAACAGGATATTTTACTGATCAGCTCAAAGGCGAGGATATGTATGAATGCAACAGCTATTACAACAGATTGCTTTTAGATAATTCAGATAATTTTACCGGAACAATTTTGTTCGGCGCGGGTGAGGGTATAGAAAAAGAAACTGTGTTAACTTTTCTTCCGACATCAACAACAAAAGCTAATGACTATCTTGGTGAACTTCCGGTTGCTCCGGATTCTGAAGTTATAGTGCAGCCTTCAAGCGCCACAGTTACAAATACAGTCAGAGTAGTTGATGTTTCTACAGATCCAAGAAATAATGATATTGCTTCTATGACAAATGATTTTCAAGTTGATACAAGCAGAGCCGTCATTGATGTTATAGGTGAAAAACAAACATATGCAAGTTTATACGAAGATAAAAGAGCCGTTGTTTTTTCAGGTGATATTTCAGGCGCCGGAACTCTTGTAAAAAGAGGCGGCGGAAATCTTTATTTGACTGGCGACGCAACAGGACTCACAGGCACAAAAACAGGTTTTGCATGGAAAGTTGAAAATGGATGGCTTGTAGCGGGAAGCCAGCAAAACTTAGGGAACGGCGGTGTATATGTCGATTCTTTGGGAACGCTCGGTATTACCGGAGGCTCTACAACTTCAATTACGGTGGACGGATTTACAAATTCAGTTAAATCCGGTGAAATATATGAATCGGGCTTTGCAAATGAATTTAAGAACGATATGACATTTAACGGCGGCGAGTTGTCAGTAAGCATAGGCGCAAAAAATCTTTCAGGAAACATAACAACAACTGATGCTCTTGGAATTGCCAACATATACTTGAAAGGCGGAATTGCCAGAGGCGCTGTATTAATACTGAGCGGTTCAAATAATGCAAGAAATTTTGAAATCGGTTATGAAGGAGTCGGTAATTATCTTGTAACAAATGCCGACGGACTTGCAACGGAAGGAGTTTCTGCAGTCGGACTTTTGTCTTCTTCTCAGTTTACATTGGTTCTTGATCAAAATACGGATGCGGAGTACGGCGGAAATTTAACAGGTGCGATGTATCTTCATAAACTTGGCACCGGAACTTTAACTTTGTCGGGTATCAATACTTACAACAAGGGAACATATATATCGGAAGGAGCAGTCGCAATTACAAATGCTCAGGCTATCGGGACAGGACATATAATGTTCAACGACGGAGTAAGAGGCAGCTCGGATACGTATGCTTCACTTGAGGTCATTGAAGCTACATCGGGTGATGTTACTTTAGACAACACCATATATATCAAAAACGGAGCTCTTTTTAATGTTTACGGAAATCAAACTCTTACTCTTTTAGGAGATATCCGCAGATATAATCCTGAACCGGGATATGAAGCTGATTTTATAAAAACGGGAGCCGGTCTTTTGGAAATAGCAAAAAGTTCAGGAACCACTAATATAAAAGATATAAATATATCGACATTTACCATAGCTCAGGGAGATTTTAAATTGTGTGAAGGCGTTGTGCTTGCATCTGCATTTGATTTGAAAGGCATAGATGCAAATCTTGTAATGGAAAAAGATTCAGGGATTACAAAAACAATAAATATATCAAGCGGAAATCTTACGATATATAATCAGGCAAATATCGCTTCTGCAACTGTCAATTTCTTAAATACTTCTGCCTCAAATCTTTCAAACTTATATGTTTCAACAAACACGGTTTTGTCGACATCTACTCTGACAAACCAAATAAATGTTGCAAGGGGTTTGAATTTTGTCAATGATTACAATTTAACGGCTTATGCAAATGCTTTTAATTTTATTTCAGGCAGCAGTAGTACAGTTATTCACAAAGAAGGCGAAGGTGATTTTATCTTTAACGTAGGAAATACTACTCCTTATAACTTGGGAGAGCTTTCCGTTAATGAAGGGCAGTTTTCATTTGCTTCTACCGTTTCAGGTTCTTCGGCGACAGTTAATATTTCTACTATAGTTGTTAACGGCGGAATTCTTGCTTTAAAACAAGGTACGTATTTAACTTCGTCACAGTCTCAGATAGAAGTTAAAACCGGCGGCATAGGAATTTATGATGAAACGAGTATAGATCCGGCAATACTTCTTAATTTCAGCGGTACGGATGCAAATAATCTGGCAAGGCTTATAGTTGAAAAATCAGGCGCAAATCTTGTAAGCAACATTTCAATATCGACAGGGCTTATAGTTCAAAATGAAGGGACTCTTACTTTGACCGGTTCAAGCATCGTAGGTTCAAACGGTATATTCGGCAAAGACGGAGCAGGCACTATGAATATAAACGATACGGATGAATTTAATGTGAACGAGTTGAGGCTTTTAAACGGTGTCATGAAAATAAATAACAGCACGATAACATTAAACACAGCATCAATCACAGGCGGCGTTTTAAATGTAAAAAATGATTCTGTATTCAATCTTGTTTCTTCAATGACGATAAAGAATGCGGTTTTAAGAGGATTCGGTGAAATCAAAGGAACCGTAAACGCGAATTCAAGTTCCGTTATCCGCGTTGACGGCGATACGGATAATGAAATAGGAACTATGAATTTGGGATCGATAAATTTTAATACAGGTTCTACTCTCAGCATAGATGTAAAAAGCGACGGACAGCATGACTTGTTAAATGTTGAAAATAACGTACAGATTGCAGACGGCGCAAATCTATACGTAAATGTCAGCGGGTCTGATTCGGAATATGCTGATAAAGTAACATTTCAGATTATAACTGCCGGCGATGCCATAAGCATACTTAATCCGGCAAATATTGCAATTTTTAATACAACATTAAGCAATTTGAGGCTCGTTTCAAATCTGTATAGAGAAGGCAGATCAATTTATTTGTCTTTATATCAGGCTTTTTCTGAATATGAATTGCCAGGAGCCACAAAAAACCAGCAGGCAATGCTTGATGTGTTAAATACAATACATTCCAACGATGAGGATGCGATGGAAGCGACATTTAATAAAGTTGATGAAGCCTATCTTTCAGGCACTGTGCCTTTTGTAAGCGCAATGCAGGATTTGTCAGGTGTTTTTTATGTAAATTCATTTGAGGCAAGTTCTCTTCTTTCAAAAGTAAATACTGTTTATAACAGGTTGACCGAAATAGGAGATACTGAACGTAAAATATGGGCTCAGGCTTATACTAATTCAAACAGCGTTGCCGCAAAGCTTGATAATCCGAAATTTGAAAATACTGTTGCAGGTATGATTATGGGATACGATATGGTGCAAGATGATGATTCACTTTTCGGTTTTTCATGTTTCTACGGAAGCGGAGAATTGAAACAGTTAAACGATAAGGCTGATATTGCTGATTACGGAGCCAATATTTATACTTTGTACAATTATGAAAGTTTTTCGGTTAAGGGGCTTGCCGGCGTAGGTATTCAGAATTATGATGCCACAAGAAAAATGAATTTTATTGACGGCAACGAAATAAAATCAGAATATACGGTAAATGTGGTAAATATAGATGCTGAAGGTTCATACAAATATCCGCTTGGTGCTTATGTTGCATTAAAACCTTTTGTCGGCGTCAATTTTGCCGTAGTTTCAAATGATTCTTTCCAGGAAAATAGCGTTTATGAGCAAAATTTGAAGGTAGACGCAAGAAGTTATACAAAATCTGAAATCAGAGCCGGCGTTGGTATAACAGACGGAGGCCAGAGTAAATTTAAATGGTATGTTTCTGCCGTAGCCAAGCAGATTGTTGACGGAGAAAAAACGGAGATGACTGCCAGTTTTGTAAACGCTCCTGACCAAAAATTTAATATTGAAGGGACTGAGATATCGAAAACATCAATGGG
>Ga0302240_1001446_pt1 | contig 18802 bp, 19 predicted proteins | sample AAG_UR_His_MG_FD_193538 | JGI IMG/M metagenome (GOLD analysis project Ga0302240, IMG submission 193538) | Enriched activated sludge microbial communities from anaerobic digester in WTTP, New Holstein, Wisconsin, United States - AAG_UR_His | ecosystem: Engineered > Bioreactor > Anaerobic >... | reverse complement strand
AATACTTAAGCTGGGGTTAGTAAATATAACACCTTTAATCCTTGTATAAGGGGTAAAGACAGTCGCAGGGCTGTCTTTTTTATTAGAAACACTCTAATTACCGCTCCAGGTAAAAAAGTATCCAAAAACTTCTTTCTGTAAATAATTCTGTTTTCACTTTATAATCAGGCATAAAATTTGCACGTATTTTTTGAGGTAATAAATTTTATCTTGCAAGGGTTTAAAGGTTTTATATAGAATTTTAAAGTAAAATATGAAAAATACGGAGTTGACTTTTTTGCTATCCAGAAAAATTAATATTTCTTTAGTTATATTTTTTTTTCTTGCTTTTATAATTTGTTGTTTTGATAAAATCACTTTAAATGTAGCTTTATCTCAGGGACAGGCTAAAACATCTGTTCCCACAAAGCCCGCTGTTACGACTGAGCTGCCCTCTGGCATACCCTCTGTGACTGATGAATCTCCTTCCATTCCTCGCCCTTTTACTCCTCTTCCTAAAGCATCTCCCGTTTCTACTCCGTCTCCTGTTGCCACTGTTTCTTCATCATCTAAAGATGGTGAGGAAAAGACCCGTGTTCAGATTTCTTCAGATAATCTTTCAGGAGATGATAATAAAAAAACTTTTCGTTTCTGGGGAAATGTTAATATACAGCAAAAGGATGCTGTTCTTATTTCTGATGAAGCTACCTTTAATTCTAAAACAAATGTCGCAGTAGCATCTAATAATGTAAAGTTTACAAAACCCGGCACTACAATTACGGCAAATAAAGTTACAGTGTATTATGATGAAAAGCGTGGTATCTGGGAAGGAAGTGTTTATATAGTACAGGACAAGGATAAAAAAGGAGATAAAACCCTTAAAGATGGACCAGTAGAACTTTATTGTGATTCTCTGGAATTTATATGGGAAAAACCCAGAGAAGGTATAGCCATCGGCAATGTAAAGGTTCATCAGAAGGATAAACATGTATCATGTGATAAAGCCACCTATACGGAAGATCCTCAGACCATTTTGATGGAAAATAATGTCAGACTGGAGAAGGATGATGGTTCCTGGATGACCTGTGATAAGATGACCCTTCATGTTAAAGAAGAAACTATGGAGGGAGAAGGAAATGTGAAAGGCAATTTTGTTGTAAATGAAGAGGGATTTTAGAGAGGATAACTGATTATGAATGAATTTAAATCAGGTTTTGTAACTATTATCGGTCTTCCCAATGTTGGGAAATCAACTCTACTTAATAACCTTACAGGGAATAAGGTTTCCATAGTTACTCCCAAGCCTCAGACAACAAGGGATAATATAAGAGCAATACTTACTACTGATACGCTGCAGGTTGTTTTTATTGATACTCCCGGTCTTCATAAAGGGAGAGATCTTTTAGGTAAAAGAATGTCCCGAAACATTCTTTCTGCCATAGAAGATGTTGATATTGTATTACTTCTGGTAGATGTAACGAGGGAAATGGACGGAGAGGACAGATTTGTTATTAAGTGGCTTTCTACCAACATGAAAGACCCGGGAGAAAAGGATTTTAAACCTGTATTTTTGCTTCTTAATAAGATTGATCTTCTGGAGGATAAAAAAAGACTCCTTCCAATGATAGATAGTTATAAAAACTTATTTCCTTTTAAGGAGATTATACCTGTTTCGGCCCTTAAAGGTGAAAATTTCTCTTCTCTTCTGGAGGAAATATATAAAATCCTTTCAATCGGTCCTGCTTATTATCCCTCTGATGAAATTACAGACCAGGGAGAAGATTTTTTTATTTCGGAATTAATCAGAGAGAAAATTCTTCTTTTTACACATCAGGAAGTGCCTTATTCAGTAGCAGTAAGGGTTACTGAAATTACTCCGAAGCAGGATGGAAACCTTCTTTATATCTCTGCTGTTATTTATGTGGAAAAAGATTCTCAGAAGGGTATCTTAATAGGAAAAAAAGGAACTATGCTGAAAAAGATAGGGACAAAAGCCAGAGAAACAATAGAGTTTTTTTTGAAGAAAAAAATTTATTTAGAGCTTTCTGTTAAAATAAAAGAACGATGGAGAAGCCGTGAAAATATTCTGAAAGACTGGGGATACTCCTTATGAATAAAAAAATCCTTCTTGTAGAAGATGATCCTATGATTCTTAAAGTAATCCAGATGATTCTTGAAGAATATAATGTGTTCATAGCTACCGATGGCAGGACAGGAGTCAATAAGGCTAAAGAAGAAATCCCTGATATTATATTGATGGATTTGACTTTACCGGTACTGGATGGTTATAGCGCTCTTAAAGAGATAAAGAGTTTTGATAAAACCATTCATATTCCTGTTATTGCTTTAACGGCTATAAGAACTTCTCTTGTTGAAATCAGAGAAAAGGGTTTTTCTGATTATTTGGAAAAACCTTTTGATCCTGATGAACTTATAAAAAAGATTGAAGAGATTGAAGAGCTTTAATAGCAGGAAAAGGTTAAAATCTATAGAATATGTTCTAAAATTTGGAAACCAGAGGTTTTAATATGGATCCTAAATTTATTCAATCAATTGTAGAAGATGTTGTAAAGAATTATATGAAAATCAGAGAAACAGTTAATAATAAAATCCCTATTGCCATATCCAATAGACATGTTCATCTATGTAAGCAAGATCTTAATATGTTATTTGGTGAAGGTTATACTCTGACAAAAATGAAAGACCTTTCTCAACCCGGTCAGTTTGCGGCACAGGAGACAGTAACTCTTGCAGGGTCAAAAGGTAGAGTTAAAACAGGTGTTAGAATTCTGGGGCCTGAGAGATCTAAAACTCAGGTGGAGATATCCAGAACAGATGGATTTGAACTGGATATAATGCCTCCTGTCAGGGATTCAGGAGATCTTGCAGGAAGTCCCGGTATAGTAATTGTGGGTCCGAAAGGTGCAATAACATTGAAAGAAGGTGTAATCTGTGCCTGGAGACACATTCATATGAACCCTGAAGATGCCCTTCACTTTGGCGTTACTGATAAACAATATGTGAAGATAAAGGTTCCAGGTGATAGGGAATTAATTTTTGATAGAGTTCTTGTAAGGGTAAGTAATCAATATAGCCTTGAGATGCATGTAGATATTGATGAAGCAAATGCAGGTTTTATAAAGAATAATGATCTGGTAGATTTAATAATTTAAATGCATAGGAATTTTCATTTTTATAAAGCTATTAGTAGTCAACTAAGAAAAAAAGCTGAAAGCTGATGGCTGATAGCTAAAAGCTATAATAATTTAAAGAAAGGGGGTGATTACCCTGAATTTAGAAGCACTGGGAATGATTGAAACTAAAGGACTGGTAGCTATGATAGAAGCTTCAGATGCCATGGTAAAAGCTGCCAATGTGAAACTGGTGGCCTATGAAAAGATAGGAGGCGGATTTGTTACTGCCATAGTCAGAGGCGATGTGGCAGCAGTGAGAGCCGCTACTGACGCCGGAGCTGCTGCAGCAAGAAAAGTTGGTGAACTTATTGCTGTCCACGTGATTCCAAGACCTCATTCTGATCTTGATGATGTACTTCCCATTAAATACAAAGGTGAAGCACCTGTTGAAGGTGAAACAGAGAAAAAGAAGAAAACTTCTTTATAAAGCTATCAGCAGTCAGCTATCAGCAATCAGCTAAAAGCTGAAAGTTGATAGCTGAAAGCTTAAAGCTATTTTTATGAATATGGATTTAAATGCTATAATAGAAGAGATTACAAGAGAAGTAATAAAGCGTCTCGAAAAAACCGGGGAAAGAGATATAGCTCTGCCGGGTGTTTTAATTCCTCTGTCCTATGGACCTATAACCTGGCAGGAGAGCTGTTCCCATGTTCGAGAATTACTGGGAGAGAATAATTTTACCTCTCTTCTTTTAGCCGATGGACGTGATCAGGTAAATGTGGAAAAGGAACTGGGGAAAGGACTTGTTCAGTTTTACATATGTAATGAGGTAAACAAGCTATCGTGTGAAGTTTTTTCAAATACAAAGTTAGTGGTAGTTCCTGTTTTTTCTCCCTATAATCTTGGCCGTGTGGCTACTTTAACACCTCTTTTACTGGTAGAGTGGATTATCCTGGATGCTCTTCAGAGAGGTATTAAAGTGATAATAGGGAAAGATGAATTTTATCCCGGTTCTTCTCTCCGGAAATCAGCAGGTCTGGATAAGGCCCCTGCGCCATTTAATGATTTAATAAAGAGTTATATGGACAGACTTTCATCCTGGGGGATTAAATTTGTGGAACTGGTCCATCTATTTGAAGCGGTTCAAAGTGAATTTAAACCGAAGGAAAATCCAAAAACCCTTCAGACCCCTTCTGTAAGACAGGTTATTACAAAGGAAGATATTCTTTTGTTTTCTTCATCCGGAAATAAAGTGATAGAGCTTTCACCGGGCTCTATAATAACCCCTCTTGCTAAAGATATAGCGAAAGAACGTGGTATAGACTTAAAGTTTAAGGTTTAGAGTTCAGGGTTTAGAGTTTAGAGTTTTACAGTTAAAGTAATCCTCAACTCTCAACCATTAATGAGAGGTGATAAGATCTTGCTCTAAGGCAGGATAATTTTATGAAACTGGATCCAAAGGAAGTAAATTTTATAGTCGAAGAAGTCCTGAAAAAGTTATCAGGTTCTAAACTGGCACCTTCTGCAGGGAAAAAAAGCGGCACAGGTATTTATGATAATATAGATGATGCCATAGATGCTGCTTTTAACGCCCAGAATGAACTTGTTAAACTCTCATTACTTAAAAGAAAAGAAATAATTGAAAATATAAGACGTGTTATGAGAGGTCATGTCAGATATCTTTCGGAAATGGCCGTCTCGGAAACAGGTATGGGAAGAGTGGAAGATAAAATAAATAAAAATCTTCTGGCCATAGATAAAACCCCCGGAGTGGAGGATCTTTCTTCTACTGCCTATACGGGTGATAATGGTCTTACTCTTGTAGAAATGGCTCCCTATGGTCTTATAGGAAGTATAACCCCTTCTACTAATTCTTCAGAAACCGTAATTAATAACAGTATAAGTATGATTTCTGCAGGCAATTCCGTAGTATTTGGCCCTCATCCTGCTGCTAAAGGTGTGAGTCAGAAAACCGTTGAATTACTTAATGGTGCCATACAGTCTGCCGGCGGACCTGCAGATCTTATAACAACAGTGATGGAACCTTCTATAGAAAGTAGCCAGATTCTAATGAAACATAAAAAAGTAAGACTTCTGGTTGTTACAGGAGGCCCTGCTGTAGTTGATCTTGCTATGAAGTCAGGTAAAAAGGTTATTGCAGCAGGCCCCGGCAATCCTCCTGTTGTGGTGGATGACACGGCCGATATTCCTAAAGCTGCAAGAGATATAATTCTGGGAGCAAGCCTGGATAATAATATAGTGTGTATCGCAGAAAAGGAGATTTTTGCTCTCCGTCCGATAGCAGATCAGTTGAAGATGGAAATGTGCCGCCAGGGGGCCTATGAATTGAGCACAAGGGATCTGGATAAACTTATGGAAAAGATTGTTACAGGAACAGACCCCTCTGGACATGCCATAGTGAATAGAAACCTTGTAGGAAGAAATGCTTCGGTAATTGCCGCTACTATAGGCCTTAAAGTTCCTGATGAAACCAGAATTCTTCTTGCAGAGGTTTCTCCCACTCATCCCCTTGTAGTTATAGAACAACTTATGCCTGTCATTCCATTTTCAAGAGTAAATACCATAGAAGAAGCTTTTGACTGGGCTTTAAAGGTAGAACATGGATTTTATCATACTTCTATTATGCATTCCAGAAATGTAGAAAATCTGAGTCGTATGGCTTCAATCGTTAACACCAGCATTTTTATAAAAAATGCTCCTTCTTATGCCGGTCTTGGTATGGGAGGAGAAGGATATACCACTTTTACTATTGCTTCTCCCACCGGTGAAGGGATTACGTCTGCAAGGACCTTTACAAGACAGAGAAGGTGTACCCTGGCAGATTATTTTCGTATAATTTAAGGGTGAGACGTGAGACGTGAAAAGATATTTTCCGTTTCACGCCTCAAGTTGCACGAATTAAACTCAGAGGAACTTATTTACAGAAATGAAATCTCTTCCTGATAAAGATAAAATAATAAAAGCAGTAAAAGAAGCCGGCGTGGTGGGGGCCGGAGGGGCAGGTTTCCCTGCCTATGTAAAATACAATGCCAAAGTTGATTTTGTAATTGTCAATGCTGCAGAATGCGAACCTCTTTTAAGGGTCGATCAGCAGTTAGTAGCAAGGGAACCGGAAAAACTCCTCAGAGGTCTTGAATTTGCCTGTATTGCTACCGGAGCTTCTAAAGGTATTATAGGGATTAAAGCCAAGTATAAGAAAGCTATTTCCTCCCTTGAAAAGGTTTTAACATCTACCGGATTTTCTCTACCTATAAATATTCATTTACTGAAAAATTATTATCCTGCCGGTGATGAACATCTTATGGTATATGATGTTACAGGAAGAGTCGTTCCCGAGGGCGGCATACCTCTCGAGGTAGGAGTTGTCGTAAATAATGTAAATACCCTCTTAAACGTAGCCGATGCTATGAAGGGTCACCCTGTAATTGACAGACCCCTTACGATTACAGGAGAAGTAGTAAAACCTGTGACTGTAACTCTTCCTGTGGGAACTTCCATAAGGGAGGCCATAGAGATTGCAGGAGGATCTACTGTAAAAGATTTTGTTGTAGTTGCCGGAGGCCCCATGATGGGGAAACTGGTAGAAGACCTGGAGGGACCTGTTACCAAAACTACCAGTGGCCTTATAGTGCTTCCCTCCACTCATAAACTGGCCCTTATTATGGGGCAGAGACAGAAGACGGCCATGCGTCTTGCTGCAGAAGTCTGCTGTTCCTGCAGGATTTGCACCGATCTGTGTCCCAGACATATGCTGGGCCATGCCTTAAAACCTCATAAGGTTATGAAAGCAGTTTATCTTGGTTTACCTCTGGTAGATCATACACAGGCTTTTTTATGTGTGGAATGTTCTGTCTGTGAAATAGCCTGTTTTATGGGACTTTCTCCCAAAAGGGTCTTTATGGATCTTAAAACAGATCTTTTTAGGAAAGGCATAAAAAACCCTCATAGAAGAAGAGATATTTCGCCTTATTTCCTTAGAGAGGAAAGAAAAATACCTGTAAAGAGGATTCTCTCTCAGTTAAATCTCAGTTATCTCGAAGATCCTGCTCCTTTTCTGGATATGGTTTATTCTCCCTCCAGGGTTACTATTCCATTAAAACAGCATATCGGCTCACCTTCTGTCCCTGTGGTAAAGGTAAATGATACTGTAAAAAGAGGAACCCTTCTTGGTGCCATCCCGGAAGGTGCAATAGGAGCAGGGGTTCATGCAAGTATTTCCGGAATTGTTACAGAAATTAATAATAATTCAATTATTATAGAAGAAAGGTAGTCCTTCAGCAGTCACGGATTATAAAGCTGAAAGCTGACTGCTGAAAGCTGATAGCTTAAAATGGATAAGGCTATTGGAATTATAGAATTTAACAGTGTGGCAAGAGGTATCGTAACATGGGATGTTATGCTGAAGGTTGCAAATGTAAATCTGGTTCTTGCCTCACCTGTCTGTCCCGGTAAATATATAATTATTATCTCCGGAGATGTGGGGGCAGTGGAAACCTCCATTAAAGTCGGCCGTGAAACGGCAGGACGTTTCTGGATTAACAGTACTGTTATTCCCAGTATTCACCCACAGGTCTTACCTGCCCTTTCTGCCTCGTCGGATGTGGGAGAGATTGAAGCTCTGGGTGTTATAGAAACATATTCCGTAGTATCTGCCATTACTGTAGCAGATAATGCAGTAAAAGCCGCTTCTATCAGACTGATAGAAATAAGACTTGCCAGGGGCCTGGGTGGAAAGGGTTTTGTATTTCTTACCGGCGAGGTGGGTGCAGTTCAGGCAGCAGTAAAGGCTTCCCTGGAATTGGTAACACAGGAGGATCTGATAACAGAAAGTGTTGTTATCCCATATCCTCATAAAACTATCAGAGAAAGACTCTGGAGCTAAAAAACAAGTTCTGTTTCGAGTTTCCTGGCAATAAGCTCCTTCTATAATTATATATTACTTTTAATAATAAATCACTGTAATGCTAGCTCTCGTAAAAATAATTTTCAGGAAAAAGCAATCAAAAAGTAAATTCTGTAAATATTATTGATAAATTAAAGATAAAAAAGTATAATATAGATAATATAAAGTAAGAGGTGATAAATATAATGGAAGTGCTTACAGTACCTGATGTCGCCAGGTTGCTAAATTTAAGTGAAATAACAGTATACAGACTTGCCAAAGAGGGAAAGATTCCTGCAAAAAAAGTGGGGCGTTGCTGGAGATTCAGCAAAGAAACAATTGAGAAATGGTTTTCTCATCAAGCAACATGGGAAGAAGAAATAGAAACTCTTCTCAATGAGATGAAATCTTTCGGCAGAGCAAAAGAAATAACAGATGATGAAATAGGGAAAGCTCTGAGAGAAGTGAGGAAAAACAGTGCTTAGAGTTGTCCTGGATACCAATGTTTTTGTCTCAGCTTTTTTAACCGGTGGAATAGCAGAAGAGGTAATAAGGAAATGGCAGAAAGGTAAAATTACCCTTATTACAACAAAAGAAATTTTACTTGAAATCATTGGAGTCTTATATCGTCTGCAGGTTTCTGAGTATCATATTAAAAGATTAATCAGGCTTATTCATCAGAAAGCAAAAATAGTAAAGCCCAATTTTAAAGTAGAAATTTGTAGAGATCCGATGGATAATAAATTTATAGAATGTGCCATAAAAGGAAATGCAAAAGTTATAATTACCGCAGATAAAGATCTGTTGATAATTGGGGAATATAAAAACATTATTATTCTGAAGGCAAAGGAATTTTTAGAAAAATTTGATAAATTGGAATAATTTAAAATTCAAGATATATTGACAGAATATGGAGGAATTAATATAATTATAGATATTCTAATAAAAGTTGTGTCAAAATATTAACATATTTACTATTACCAGACTTATAACTCTGGAAGATAGTATGTAAGTAAATTCAAAATATTATCAGTAAAAGGAGATATATTATGGCAAAAGGTCAAACTATTAAAAAAGCAGAAAAAAAGAAATCGGAAAAAACATTAAAAGAGAAACGGGCTGAGAAAAAAGCGAAGAAAGCAGCTAAAAAGTAACATATCTTCAATAAATTAGAGTCAATAAGCCATGGCTTATTGACTCTTGTTTTTGTATTTGTAATTTTAAATAGCTTTTCTAACATATTTATAGCAAAATTTTTAGATCTCCTGTTTATTTGAAGGGAAAAAGATTCTACTATAGAATATATTTTAACTATTCATTATACAGAAATAAAAGAGAGGTGTTAACCTTTGAGTATTTTAGCTTTAGGAATGATTGAAACTAAAGGTCTTATAGGAGCTATTGAAGCTTCTGATGCTATGGTTAAAGCGGCCAACGTGGAATTGATAGGGGAGGAAAGAATCGGATCTGCCTATGTAACAGTTATGGTCAGGGGAGATGTGGGAGCAGTAAAGGCCGCCGTTGATGCAGGAGCAGAAGCTGCAAGAAAAGTGGGAGAATTAGTATCTGTTCATGTTATTCCACGGCCTCATGAAGAAGTGGAAAAGATATTGCCAAAAAGAAAATTTTAGAGTAAAAAGAAAGGTTACCCCTTTATGAAAATAATAATCGGTAGTGACCACGGAGGATTTGATCTCAAAGAGATTTTAAAGAAATTTATAAAGGAACTTGGCCATGAAGTACTTGATTATGGTACTTATAGTAAAGACCCCGTTGATTATCCCGATATAGCTTTTCTTGTGGCAGATATGGTAAGTAAAGACCCAGTATCTCTGGGGATTATAATCGACGGCGCAGGTTGTGGCAGTGCTATAACTGCAAACAAGGTTCCAGGGATCCGGGCAAGTGCCTGTTATGATTGTTTTACTGCCTGGAATTCCAGGGCCCATAATGACGCAAATATTCTTACCCTGGGGAGTAGAGTAACAGGAGAAGAACTTGTTAAAAGGATAGTATCAACTTGGATTGCGACAGAATTTGAAGGAGGCAGACACATGAGGCGTGTTGCCAAGATAATGGATGTGGAGAGAAAATTTCTCCAGAAAAGGCAGGTGTAAATAGTGGATCTGGATTTAAAACAATTAGTAGAGGCTATAACAAAAGAAGTTGTAAATAAACTCGAAGGAACTTCCCCTTCAAAGTCTTCTGTTAAAGAAATAGATAAAAGAATTTCTTTCTCCGGACTGGTTGTTCTCGGTGGTGGAGAAGAAGGTTTTGACGAGGCTTTTCAGTATGTGAGAACTATGATACGGGAAGGCTGTAACTGTGCATGGGCCATATCTAAAGAAGCAAGAGAGAAACTTGGAGAAGAAGGCTTAAAGAAAATTAATCCTTCTATTAAAAATGTAGATAAAGATGTTCCAAAAGAGATTTTTAATATTCTTAAAGAAGTAAATGTAGTTATTATACCTGTTTTAACTATGTCTGATGCTTTTAAGATATCCTCTCTTATAGGAGATACTTTTATAAGTAAAATAGTACTTCAGGCTCTTTATACAGGTAAAAAAGTTGTCTGTGCACCTGATGGTATCTTTTTATCTTTATCTATGTCTTCTTCAGAGACTCTTTCTTCTAATTCCAGGCTTAATTCAAGACTCATAGAAAGATTAGATCAATTGAGAGGACTTGGTGTTGAACTTGTACCTTTAAAGAATTTTAAAAATCATCTTTCTGAACTTTTTACTTCATCGATAAAGCCTTCAGAGAAAACAGTCCTTATGTGTTCCTGGGCAAAAGGTGGAGAATGCGGCGGATGTGGTCTCTGTGTAGAGGGAATACCTGCCAATGTAGATGCCATAGTTGAAGCAGGTGCAAGCCGTGTGGGCGCTTCACCGGGTATATCGGGAGATATTAAGGTTAATCTGGCTTCCTTGATAGATCATACCCTTCTTAAACCTGATGCAACAAAGAATGAAATAATAAAATTATGTGAAGAAGCAAGAAAATATAAATTTGCTTCTGTCTGTATTAACCCCACTTATGTTGCCCTTGCAAGGGATTTACTCTCAGGTAGTCCTGTAAAGGTCTGTACTGTTGTGGGCTTTCCCCTGGGAGCTGATACATCTGTGACCAAAGCTATGGAAACACGTGATTGTGTTGCAAATGGTGCAGATGAGATAGATATGGTTATCAATGTGGGAGCTCTCAAGGCCGGTGATTACGATCTTGTAAGACATGATATAAAATCTGTGGTAGATGCTGCAGGAGGACGTATAGTGAAGGTTATCCTGGAGACAGCTCTTCTTAATCGTGAAGAGAAGATAAAGGCCTGTGAACTTTCGAAAGAAGCAGGGGCAGATTTCGTAAAGACCTCTACCGGTTTTGGACCCGGTGGTGCTACTGTTGAAGATATTGCTCTTATGCGGGAGGTAGTGGGGAAATATATGGGAGTGAAAGCCTCCGGCGGTATTCGTGATTATGATAAAACAATGGAAATGGTAAAAGCAGGTGCTACGAGAATTGGTGCCAGTGCCAGTGTAGCTATTGTGGAATGTAAAAAGAGTAAAGGCGATGGCTATTAGTGTCTCTTTATAAGACTGATGCTGTTGTTCTTAAAACCCATAATTTGAGTGAGGCAGATAGAATATTTATTTTATTCTCACCTCTTTATGGCAGAATTGATGCAGTGGCCAGAGGGATAAGAAAGCCTTCCAGTAAATTTGGTGGTACTCTGGAAATATTCTCTCATGTTTACCTTATGCTTTCAGAAGGAAAAAATCTGGCTGTAATTACTCAGGCAGAACTTTGTAATTCCCATTATTCTTTAAGAGAAGACCTGAGACGTCTGGCCTGTGCAAGTTATTTTATTGAAATCGTTACTGATTCTATATTACCGGGCCAGGAAAATATAGAATTATTCTCTTTAGTTCTGTCCGGTCTTTCCCTTCTCGAATATCATGATAATCTGGATTTGATTTTACGATATACGGAAATACATTTTTTGAAGTCTCTTGGTGTAAATCCGATCTTAGAAAGATGTCTCAGGTGTGGTAATTTGTTTACTTCTTCATATGTAAAATTTTTTACTACTCTTGGAGGTGCTTTCTGTGAAAAGTGTATTTTTCCTCAGGGTAAAGAATATTTCACGGTTTCACTGAAGACTTTGAATTTTTTGCACAGTCTTTTAAAAGTTCTTCCTGGAGATCTTGAGAAAATTTCTTTTTCTACCGGAATTAACAATGAAAGCCGTTGTCTTTTGAGAAGTCTGATTATTTGTAATCTGGGTAAAGATATAAAATCTCTTAAAATGCTGGATAGTTTTATGGAGGCTCTGTGAAAATCAATAGAATTTTAGGGCTTGATATTGGTCATAAAAGAATAGGTATTGCTATCAGTGATCCTACAGGAACAATCGCTACAGGTCTGGAAGTAATTGAAGTGGATTCCAAAATAGATGTATTTGTTTATTTGAAAAAGATTATTACTATTCACAGGGTTTCTAAAATAGTAATGGGTTTACCAAAAAGCATGGATGGTTCTCTCGGTAAGTCGGCAAAGAAGATTATGGAATTTGGTAAGAAGCTTAAAGTAAATATCCCCGAATGTAAAATAGATTATTTTGATGAGAGATTATCTACCAAAGAAGCTTTAAGAACCTTGATTTCAGCCGATGTATCCAGAAAGAAAAGAAAAATTGTAATAGATAAGGTTTCTGCTGTTATAATACTTCAGAGTTATTTAGATCTTCATAAACAAATTGATGTGGCAGAAGAGGTGTAAAATTTGGTATAATATTATCGTGAAAAGTGAAAAGAAGGGAGCAGTGAGCAGTGAAAAGAAGTGAAAAGTGAAGCTGATATTATACCTCTCACGTCTCACATTTCACGTCTCACGTCTCTCCTCTCACGATCAATAGGGGTACCCTTATGATAGGAAGATTAATTCAGAACAGATATGAGATTCAAAAGTCTATAGGCCAGGATAGCCTGAGTTTAATTTATAAAGGATGGGATAAAAAACTTGATAAAAATGTTGCTATAAAAGTGTTTAAAGAACCTTTAACTGAGAATTCAGATTTTTTTCTGGATAGAGTTCAATTTCTTTTTTCTTTGAACCATAAAAATATAGTCAGGTTTTACGATGCTGGTGTAGAACATGGTTTTTACTATCTGATTATGGAATATGTAGACGGTTTCAGTCTGAAAGAATTTATGGAAAAATACCAGTTAAAAGATTCTGTCATATATTCTGTTCAATTATGTTTTCAAGTCTGCCAGGGTTTGGATTACGCTCATAAAAATTATTTTTTTCATGGTGATTTAAGACCCGATAATATAATGATAGCTAATAATGGCACAATAAAATTAAATAATTTTGGCCTCACCAGACTTGAATTGGAAATGGGATTAAATTCTTCAAGAGAAATAATTAATATATCTTCTTATCGATCACCTGAACAAATTAAAGGAGAAGAAATTGATTTTAGAAGTGATATTTATTCTCTTGGAATAATTAATTACGAGTTACTCAGAGGTAAATCCATTTTAGTTGATGAATATTCCTGTTTGTTTTCTAATATTGATAAAGAAGAAGAACCTCTGAGAAAATATAATAAGAATGTTCCTAAATCTCTAGAAGCTATAATTGTAAAAATGCTTCGTAAAGATCCTGATGAGAGATTTCAACATGCAGGAGAAGCACTTCGTGAATTATGTAAAGTTAAATATAAAAGTTTGAAATCTGTTGTTCAGGAACTTTACCCTGATATGGATTTTTCTGATTTCTTACCGGATAGAGAAGAACTGCATGAAAAAATAACAGATATTTCCATAGCAAAGTCACCACCACAGATTAAATCTCCAGGTTCTGATAAACGGGTTATAGATAAAGGGAAAAAAATTAAACTGGATTTTCATGCTCTTGATGTACTCTGCAAGGGTACAGGTATAAGATACAAGGAAGCAAAGGATGCTCTTATTGAAGCCAGGGGAGATTCTTTAAAAGCTATAGAAATTATAGCTAACCTCAGAAAAGGTATTAAAATGGAAGAACAGGAAGTAAACCTTGATGAAGAAACTGAGGAGAAGGGTGAGAAGATTAGGAATTTTTTTGAAGATCTCTCTAATTCTTTTTCTAAAATACTGGATGGTATAATATTAATACGTAAAAGTAATGGAGTACAGTTTCTGTGTCTTTCTTCTAGCTTTATATTTTTAATTATATTTTTACCTGTTTTATTTATTTATTGGCCTAAACCAACTTTAATTATATTTTTAGCTTTAATTATTCTTCCTATTTGCCTGAGACTTCAAATTGAATTTATTGATAGAGAAACTTACGAATTCAGAGAAAGAGTGGATTTTATATTGAAAAACCTTGGTATAGAAAAACAGAGTATATCTGCATTTACTGGTGAAGACGGTGCTATTATTGATACTTTACCTGTTCCACCTTTACCGGTGCCCCTGGATGGTTCCTCTTCTCAGGTAAAAAGCGAAAGGAAAAGTCGTTCCAGAGATAAAGAAAAAGCCTTATCAGAAAAAGAAAAGAAATCTTCTGATGAAAATAATGAGGGAAAAGAATCTCCTGCAGAACGAGTTAGAGATAGAGCTGCCAGACGTAAACAGGAGAGAGAGAAGAAAACAGAAGAAGAAATTTCTTCTAAAACAGAGGAAAAGCCACCTGAATCTAAAACAGAAGAACCTGCTCCTGATAAACAGGGTAAAGCTGATTCGGAAGAGGAAATAATTCAGCATATATGTTCCAGGGTAGAGGGGATAACCACTGAAGAAGCCCGTGGAGCTTTATTAGAAGCAGATGGTGACCAGACTAAAGCTGTTATGAATTTGAAGAAAAAGAAAAGAGCAGAGCGTAAAGCTGTTGCTGAACCGGTTGCAGAGCAGGAAGTTCCTGTTGAATCTCCACCGGAAAAAGAATCTGTTCCTGAACCGGTTCCTGAACCTGCCCCTTCAGGTGGATCTCAGTTTGATCAGGAGAAGATAGATTATGTTTGTCGCAGAACTAAAGTTACTCCCGAGGAAGCTATAAAAGCCCTTGAAGAGAATAATGGTGATGAAATAGAAGCCGTTATGAGTATTAAGAAGAGTAAGAGAAGACAGAGAAAGTAGGGGAAAAGTGCAAAGTAAAGATTGAAGAGAAAAAAGTGTAACCAAGTCTTTGCAAAGTATGCAAAGGGAGACATAAGACGTGAAGAGTAAAAAATAATGGATTTTGTGGTGTAAGGGCGAACCTCAGGTTTTGTCCCTCTTAAACCATCATCGATTACTATGTAAAGGAGAATATTTTATGAAAATACCTTCAGATGGGAAGCTGGAAAAATATAAAAATATACTTTATTCCGAGGTGGTAGATAATGGAATCAAATGGGGACAGGGTATACTTATGGATGGAAGTCCTGCCGGATGGACTGTTGATTTGAGAGAATCCATACTTACTCCCTATTACGCTCATATTATTTCACAGCTTTTTATGCCCTGGGTATATAAATATCGTCCTGATTATGTGGCAGGTATGACGGTTGCTGCAGGATGTCTGGTCTCTCAGATTGTTCTTTTAAGTCATCTTTACGGAATACCTGCAAAGGGACTTTATATAAGGCGTCAACCTAAAATAAATGGTATGCAAAGGCAGATAGAAGGTGCTCTGACAGAGCATTCCAGTGTTTTACTGGTGGATGATCTCATAAATTCATCTGATGTGGCAGAAAAATGTATGGAAATACTTCTCAGACATAAATGTATGCCTGTTGCTATGGCAGTTATATTAAATTTTCAGTCTCAGGGTGAAAAGGAACTCAAAAGACTTGGTATACCCCTTCATCATATATTTACTCTCAGTGATCTTGGTATGACACCTCCTAAACCTTCTGAAGATAATACTATGTATCTACCATGCTGGAAGGCCGGTTTTGTGAATACTGGCCAGTACTATGCTCCCAAATCTGGCCCTGTAGTGGGAGAAAGAAGAATATTTCTGGGAAGTGATAGAGGACGTTTTCTTTCTCTCCACAGTAATGGTATGCTGGACTGGTTTTTTATAGTAGGTGAAAATTATAGAGGTATTCAGACTACACCCATTTACAGAAAGGGCTGTCTTTATTTTGGTGCCTATGATGGGTTTACCTGTTGTCTGAAGGCTTCAACAGGTCAGGTTATATGGAAAGAGCGATGGGGTGAGTGGGTTGGATGTTCTTCTCCAGTATTTGACCCCAGAAATGACCTTTTTTTTATAGGTATTGAATATGGTTCCAATAGTGGAGATCTCTGTGCTTTTCACGGACAGGATGGAACTCTTAAATGGCGTTTTAAAACAAATGAATATGTGACCTGTGCCCCGGGAATTAATATAAATACAGATACTGTTTTTGCAGGTTCTCTTGATAAGACTCTTTATGCACTCGATTTACAGGAAGGTACCGAGAAATGGCGTTTTACAACTGATGGACCTATTAAAGGTGGAATAACATCTGATACTGCAACTGATTATTGTTATTTTACTTCTTATGATGGTTTCCTTTATTGTCTTGATAGAGATGGGGCAACTGTCTGGAAGAGAAAATTAGGGAGGTGGCTTTATTCCTGTCCTTCTGTGAGTCATGACAGGGTAGTTGTTACAACAGAAGCTGATCATGTATTCTGTCTGAATAAAATGACAGGTAAAATACTATGGAAAAGATGTATGTCTCATAACTGGAAGATGGCGGGTTATCCTGTAATAAGACATAACAGGGTTTACGTTGGAAGTTACGGTGGGTGTATATATGTTTTTAATTTAAATGATGGTTCTCTTTTATGGAGCTTCCAGACAGGAGGCCCCATAATGGCACCTATAGGAGTTTTCCCGTCAGGAAAACTACCTGTAGATAAACCACTTCTAGATCCTGGCAAACTTAAGAAAGATTCCTTTAATATCAGAGGTAATAGACTCTATTATCCAGGAGAAGGTGGTCTTGTTCATACATTTAATTTTGATGCCACTCAGCTTCTCTGGAGTTTTAACCATTTTCAAAAAGAAATTCCTCCTTATAGCAATGCTATTTTAGCCAGTTCCAATGATGGATATCTTTATTGTTTTCTGGAGGTCAGTGAGAGGTGAAACCATAGGATTTTATGATGTAGGAACGAACCCTGTGTTCGCCTGGATTACGGGCATCACCCATTACCCATCACCCATATTATGAATAAATTCGAAAAATATAAAAAAATACTCTATAAAAGAATAATAAATAACAGTATTAAATGGAATCAGGGTGTCTTTCGTGGCAGTGGGAAGCCTGCCGGGTGGACTATTGATATGAGAGAGGATATCTTTGATCCATTTTATGCAAATATAATAGCAGAACTTTTTATGAAATGGATAGAAGATTATCGATCTGACTATGTAGCAGGCCTTGCTATAACCGGGGGCTTTATAGCTTCTCAGCTTGTTCTTCTCAGCCATATGAAAGGTCTTCCCATAGAAGGGCTATATATTAGAAAGGAACCGAAAGTAAATGGTCTTCAGAAACAAATCGAGGGGCCTTTAAGGAAGAATTCTACAGTTATAATTGTAGATGACGCTATTAACTCAGGTAATTCTGCTCTGGAAGCTATAAAACTGCTTGCTGAAGAAAGATGTCTTACTGTAGCTTTTCTGAGTATATTGAATTTTGAAGGCAAAGGCGTAAAACATCTGAAGGAATTTAATATACCTTTACATTATTTATTTACTATAGAAGAACTCTGTCTTAAAACTCCCGGTGAAGGCGAAAATCCTGGCTTATATTCTCTTGCCTGGCAGGCCGGTTCAATTAGGAGTGGATGTTATAATAAAATTCCTTCCTCTTCGCCGGTGGTAGCAGGAAAAAGGATATTTGCAGGCAGTGATTTTTCCAGTTGTCTTTCAATTTATTTCTCCGGAGTTCTTGACTGGTTTTTAAACCTGGAAAACTTGGAACCTGTCCTTACCACACCTCTCTACAGTGATGGGAGAGTTTATTTTTCTTCATCTTCCGGCTTCCTTTATTGCTGTGATGGTAAGGGTTCTATTATCTGGAAGATCAGAACAGGCGAATTTACAGATACCTTTTCCCCTGTCATTTCTTCAGGAGGAGAACTGATTTTTACAGGAGGTACCTCCCAGGATGGATCAGGAGTACTGATTTCGTTAGACCCTCTTGATGGCCATACTCTATGGAAATTTTCAGTTGAAAAAGGGATTGTTTCTTCACCTGCAATCTTTGAGGACTGTGTTATTATATCTACAAATGACGGTACTGTTTACTGTATCACTCTAACAGGATGTGAGAAATGGGTCTTTAAGTCTTCAGGTAATATGATAAGCGGTATAGCCCCTGATAAGGGCTGTGGTTATTTTTTCTCTGAAGGTTCACTTTATTCTATAGATATATTTACAGCTAAGGAACTGTGGAAGAAAAAACTTTCTTCCCTTGCTTATACAACTCCTGTGATATACGGAAATAGACTTATAGCTTCCGGTTCTTCCGATTATGTATATTGTTTTAATAAATTGAATGGAGAGATTTTATGGCAGAGGTGTCTCAGTGAGAATTGGACTATGCCGACCTGTCCGGTAATTTTTAGAAATAGAGTATATACAGGTAATAGTGGCGGTGAGATTTTTGTTTTAAAACTACAAGATGGAAGTGTTATCTGGAGATATTTGACAGGAGGAGCAATTACTGCTACACCTGCAGTTTTTTCTTCAAAGGTATTTTCTTTGAAAGAATTCAAACAATCCTTTTTGAATTTAAATGAGAAAGCTTTT
>Ga0302240_1001441_pt1 | contig 18853 bp, 15 predicted proteins | sample AAG_UR_His_MG_FD_193538 | JGI IMG/M metagenome (GOLD analysis project Ga0302240, IMG submission 193538) | Enriched activated sludge microbial communities from anaerobic digester in WTTP, New Holstein, Wisconsin, United States - AAG_UR_His | ecosystem: Engineered > Bioreactor > Anaerobic >... | reverse complement strand
TTTTATGACGAGATCCTCAATATTGGATGCTTTATAGTCAGTAAGCTCATCCACAAAATCAGAATGTAAATTGGTCTCTTTTTTCTTTTGCCTGTATAGATCAATGGAAGTACTCTTGATAATAGTAACGATTAGGTGCTTCGTTTTGTTACAGTCAATGTCGTTAATGCGATCCAAATATTTTACGACTTTCAAGATTGCGGTTTGAACAGCATCTTGAGCAGAATGCGGATCCTTTAAAATATCATATGCAATAAAATACATATACCTGTGGTATTTAACATAGAGTTCTTCAAGTTTTGATCTATCTTCAACGTTTTCAATACACATCAGAAATAACAGCATCATCATCCAACCTCACATTATGTATGGCTTCAAAAATAAGTCGGCGCATTGGAGTTTATCCACAATATCATAATCCACTATATTTATTGAATTACTTCAATTGTAGCATAATGCTTTCACAATTGGTGTATTTTGGCTTTAAAGGAACTCAATTTACATATTTAACTTCGGATCAAATTGACCGTTGTTTTATCCTTAAAAGAAGTTTAGTCGGGATTACAAATATAATGTTGACTTGATCTCTTCAAAGTTTAGAAGAAAATGATCTCGTCAACGGTGTAGAGTTTAACCAACTTCCACCACGCGTTGAATACTCATTAACAGATAGCGGACTGGAACTCGTGCCAGCGTTGGAAGTTATTTATAATTGGGGACAAGATAAAATTTCAACTTAGAGTACAGTTTGAAATTTTGGGTTAATTAAATACGACAAAAGACCATCGGCAAAGACCTAAAGCTTCTCGTGAGAACGCTTTAAGTGACTTTAACCTGCCGATGGTCTTCATTATTTACACCCTATTCTCCTGAACGCTTTCGCTGACAATACACCATGTCTGTCGCTTTCGTTCTCTGCAATTACTTTGTGGTCTATCCAGTGAAACTAGAGATCCATAGCCGCGTGATGCCCTTGATAAATGGCCGCTGTAATAGTCGACGCCTTGATGCAGTCGCCAATTTGAGCCACTTCCAGAGCGCTGTCCCAAAGCGCGTTCACGACATCGCGACACTTCAGTGCCCGCACTAAGGGGTTGGCATGAATTATAGCTTCCGAAAGTGACCTCAGACTCAAGAATGTCTTATCACTATCATAGCTAGAAAGAATATGGATAACGATTATCCCCATCACTTACTCAGCTCAACCTTTCTTTAGTTCCTCCATCGCAATGAATGCATTATAAGAGCTTCTTACGAAGGGCCCGGAGGCCACATATTTGAATCCCATATCTAGCGCGATGTCCCGCAGTCCATCAAACTTCTTTGGGGTTACGTATTCAAAAATTGGTATATGTTCTTCAGAAGGCCTGAGATACTGCCCCAAAGTCAATATATCGCAGCCTGCTAACAGCAGATCTCTCATCACCCGGATTATCTGCTCAACGGTTTCCCCCAGACCCAGCATTAGTCCGGATTTAGTGTAAATCTGCCCATCAATTTCCTTAACTCGCCTGAGCAGTTCTAAGGACCTGCCGTATTCAGCTTGTGGCCGGACTTTTCCGTAAAGTTCAGGGACAGTTTCAACGTTGTGATTAATTATATTTGGTTTAGCTGCGACAATTTCAGCTAAAGCACTCCAATTCCCACAAAGATCCGGAATGAGCAGTTCAATGGTTGAATCCGTGTTCAGCAATCGAGTAGCCTGAACTGTTCTGGAAAAACATTCCGCCCCCCCATCTTCTAAATCGTCACGGGTAACAGAAGTAATAACGACGTGCTTCAACTTCAACTGCCTGCACGCTTTGGCCACATTGAGCGGTTCCTCAAAATCCAGGGGTCCGGCTTTGCCTTTGGGTACCGCACAAAAGCGGCAGTTCCGTGTGCAGATATCCCCCATGATCATAAAGGTTGCCGTCTTATTTTCAAAGCACTTACCAATATTGGGGCAATTGGCGCTTTCACAAACGGTATGCAGTGATAACGACTCCAGCATTCTTCCCATTTCTTCAAACACTTCTTGATTGGGTGCCTTTTGTTTCAACCATTCTGGTCTTGGTATCATAGTATCTGCTCCTCTAAAAAAAATGCATCTTTCTGTATCAGCCTCATGTCAAAAATGTATCCGAATGCTTCCCTAATCTTATCGATTATCATTTGATCTTCAACGGCCTCACAATATTCATTGAGGGACGCCACTCCGAATTCTAGAATACCACAGGGATTGATCAAGTCGAAATGCGCCTTATTCACATGAAGATTTAGAGAAAACCCATGCATGGTGATCCACTTTTTAACATGGACACCAATGGCCGCGATTTTTTTATCTCCTATCCAGACGCCGGTATACTTCTCCTTACGCTTTCCTTCAAGCCCAACCGATTCAAGTGATTTTATCACTGCTGTTTCCAGTTGTCTCAGGTACCAGTGGGTATCTTTCACGAAGCTGTTCAGGTTCAAGATGGGATAAACAACCAGTTGCCCAGATCCGTGATAGGTAATATTACCACCTCGACTTGTTTCGCAGATTTCAATTCCCATACTGGATAGGACATCCCGTTGAACCAGAAGATTCTCCATGCCTCCGTTACTTCCCACAGTAAAAACTGGGGAATGCTGAAGCATTAGTAGAATTCCGTCAACCCTCCCGCTTCTAACTATATCGTAGGCTTGTTTCTGCAATTTCAAACCATTTGCGTAAGTGATGGGATTATCAAACTGAATTACGTAACAGGTTCTCATGGATTCACTCCCTCAAACAAGAGATTTGCATCTAACAGGTACGAGTTGCACCGCCCATGTAACATGCCGCTAATACCTCACTGGATCTCCCCATATCGTGTTATAAATTTTTATTCAGCTTCTTTCTTTTATACAAATGTATATGGAAAACAGATCAATTCGGATTCATCCGAAATGATCTGTTTTCAGAATCTATTTCGGCAAATGGATTGCATTGCCGTGAATTGCATGCGCTGATTCTTGAATGGCTTCCGCTACTGTGGGATGTGCATGAATCGTTGTAATAATTTCATCCACAGTTGCTTCAAGCCGCAGGGCCATTGCACCTTCAACTATCAGTTCAGTCGCCTTCGGCCCTGCCATATGCATTCCCAACACCTCATCCGTCTTCGCATCGACAATGAATTTAACCAGTCCTTCAGCCTCACCTAGAATCAACGCTTTGCCGTTTGACATGAGCGGAAACCGCCCGACAATATAGTTAATTCCTGCTTTTCTCGCCTGATCTTCGGTCATACCCACGGATGCGATTTCGGGTTTCGTGTAGATGCAATAAGGTATTGTTCTGAAATCCATCTTTGATTTCTTATTCATAATTGCCTCAACTGCGACAATTCCCTGAGCCGAAGCCACATGAGCCAGCATGACGCCCCCGGTACAGTCCCCGATTGCATAGATATTGCTGACATTGGTCTGCATATTCCTTTTAACCGCGATTCCTTTATCGATCTTGACTCCTATTTTTTCAAGTCCCAGATTGCTTAAAACAGGTCTTCTGCCAATTGATAGCAATACTTTTTCAGACTCGATCACCTGATTGCCTTCTGCTGAGGAAACCTGAATCCTGACGCCTCCTGAAAATGCTTCAAAGCTTTCAACCTTCGACTTTGTAAGTATTTTGACTCCTTGGTTTCTCAATTCAAAATCGAGATAGTTGACAATTTCTTCATCCATCGTCTGGACTATTCTTGGAAGCATCTCAACAATTGAGACCTCGACACCAAGTCTGGAAAACAGGCTTGCAAATTCGGATCCAATGACACCGCCACCAATGATAGACAGGCTTTTAGGCAGTGTTTCCATGGAGAGGATTTCATTACTGGTCATAATGCCTTCCGACATAATTCCCGGAATGGGTGGCACAACAGGTTCTGACCCTGTGGCAACTATGGCATAATCAAAATCTGACAATTGTCTGTCACCATTTTCTGATATGACTTCCACCTGATTGGCTGATAAAAATCGTCCTTCCCCAAATAGGATTGTCACCTGATTGCTTATCAGTAAGGATTCAACACTTTTGACCAAAGCTCTGACAACTTCTGCTTTGCGATCCATAAGCCTGTTCCAGTCAACTTCGGCTCCCTGCGTTTTAATGCCGAGTTTTTTACCGCTCTTCAGAAGTTCATGATACAAATCCGTAGTGTGAAGCAGAACTTTTGTGGGGATACAGCCAACATTCATGCATGTCCCACCAAAATACTTCTTTTCAACGATAGTTACTTCTGCCCCCAGCTGTGCTGCTCTGATTGCTGCGACATAGCCTCCGGGACCGCCTCCCAGTATAAGTAATTTCATTGACAACCTCCTACAACATCAAGATACTTGGATTTTCCATGTATTCTTTCACCCGGTTCATAAACTGTGCTGCTACAGACCCATCCACCACGCGATGGTCCGCGGTGAGGCTCAAGTTCATCATTGGAATGAACTGAAGCTGTCCATTAACGTTGGTTGCCACTTCCTTGATGGTGTTAATCCCCAATATAGCAACTTCAGGTTGATTGATTATTGGAGTAAATGATTCAATCCCAAACATACCAAGATTTGTGACTGTAAATGTTCCACCAGTCATTTCATCAGGTTGAAGAGTATTCGTCCTGGCTTTTTCTGCAAGGCTTTTGATCTCCTCAGAGATTTTCTCAATCCCCTTCACATTGGCATATTTAATGACAGGAACAATCAATCCCTCATTCAACGCCACTGCAACACCCATATTTACATAGTTGCGAGTGATGATTTCATCAACATCATCATCCACTGATGAGTTAAGCAATGGAAATTCAAGTAAAACTCTTGAAAGAATCTTCACAATAATATCAGTATACGTCACTTTAAATACGGGTTTGAGGTTCTCCCTCAGCCGCTGCATTTCACGGGTATCAACGCTAAGACTGTAGTTGACAGTCGCTGATGTATTCTGACTATAAGACATTCGCTCAGAAATCACCCGTCTCATGGCGCTCATGCCCTCACGATACTCTTCAGGCTGTGCCATTTCCTGCAGTCGTTTAAAATTCCAGTACTCAACGACATCATCTTTCATGATCCGATCGTTTTTCGAAATTTTCCCCATATCAATCCCAAGTCCTGCCGCCAGTTTTTCTGCCGCAGGAGACGACTTCACTTCTGTTTGAGGTGAATTATCATAATCAAGGACATCCCGCTCTGTAATCGATCCCGACATGCCCGTCCCCGTTATCTTCTCCAAATTAATGCCCAGTTCCTTGGCAAGCTTTTTCGCTTTAGGTGATGCCAAAACACGATTTTCGGCTTTCTCATCGGTTTTTTCCTTTGGCTGCATGGGCTTCTCAGCTTCGATAACATTCACAGGTACTGATTCCGTTTGGGCAATGAAATCAGAGATATCTTCATCTGCCTCGGCTATGATCCCCACAGGTTTAAGAACCTGCACAACTCCTCCTGCATGAATTATTTTTCTTAGAACACCACCGACAGTGGCATCAATATCATTGGTGAGTTTATCAGTTTCAACGCCAAAAATAGCATCTCCTTTTTGAACCACATCACCTTCCTGCTTATACCATTTGACAATCTTTCCTTCAGTCATAGTAAGACCTAATTTCGGCATAACTATCAATTGTCCCATAATTTCCTCCTGAAGTTATTTTGCTATGAAGAATCCAGATTTTAGAGCGGTTTCCAAGGTTTTTTTAACATCGACGTGCCATGGACCGTTCCGAGTAATTTTGAATTCAAGCTGATCGCCTTCGAAAAAACGTATCTCTCTTTCACCATCCACGGCAACGATCCCACTGAAATCAGACTTCCAACAAACAGAACTATTCAGTTTGATTATTTCTGGATTCTCCGCTTCAATTTTGATGATTGTTCCCGCCGAGATAGGGGCATAGAAATGATTTGATCCACCACCTATTTTCAATAGTCCTCCAAAATCGTCCGTTGAATCAATTCGACAGTTTGCCCCGACAATGGACGAAAAACCAATTGAGGCAGGATGGCACTTCGAGACAATAAGCTGCTTGATATGCTCAATATCCCATATTGCTTTGGCACCTATAAAGATTTCATCAGATATGACCGCGTCCATTAAAGCAATATCTACAAAATTATTATTTATATAAATTTCAATGATTTTATCCCGGTCGCATGAATGGCTTAGGTCAATTTTCCCTGACGCAACTGCTGCAGCTGCCATGCCTACAACCGTTCCCTCGATCATTTCCGGGTATGCATTGTTTGTTCCTGTAGAAACGCCTATCAACGGGACCGTTCTTAGTTTTTTTGCTACAAGACGATGGGTGCCATCACCACCCAGTACAACCACACAATCCACGCCAAGAGACTCGAGCATCTCAGCCGCAACCTCTGTATCGCTTGGAGCATCCTTGATATAAAAATTCAGGATTTCTATATCTGCGCTTAATTCACCTGATAACTGCAACTTGTCTTGAACTTTATAGCCCATCATTGAAGAATCCGGCATGATAAAAACTTTTTCAACTCCGAATTTTTGTGCGCCCAGGATAATTCGCTCAACAATATTAACTTTTTCGTTGTTATCAATTACGGTAGCGTGAGATACTAATCTTCTGATATCCTTTCCTGATGCAGGATTTGCAATTATTCCTATTGATGACATTTTTCACCTCAGTCAGCATGCACATGATATCCTAAGACATCATGTGCATGCTCGATATCACACAATTTTTTTGATTGCATGTACGATATCTAGCTGATCGGGAAGCACATAGTCTTCCAATCCTGGTGAGAAAGGAATGGGTGTATTGAGGGCTCCAACTCGTAGTATTGGCGCATCCAGCGAGAAAAAGAATTCTTCAGAGATCACAGCTGCGATCTCTCCGATAAATCCCCCTCTTTTCACTTCTTCAGATACCAAAACAACTTTCCCGGTCTTCTCGACTGATGCTTTGATTGTCTCTTTATCCAAAGGATAGAGTGACCTCAGGTCAATGACTTCTACATCAACGCCGTCTTTACTAAGTGTTTCCGCAGCGCTGAGCGCATCGTATACCTGCTTGCCATATGTGATTACAGTTACTTGAGAGCCTTCACGCTTGACCGCTGCCTTCCCAAGAGGAATAGGCACAATCGTGTCCGGTACTTCGCCCTTCATTGCATACATGGATTTATTTTCTAAGTACATCACTGGATTATCATCCTCGATTGCTGTCAACATCATGCCTGCCGCATCTGCAGCATTGGATGGATAAATCACCTTAAGACCAGGAACATGGGTCAACCAGCCCTCCAAAGACTGTGAATGCTGTGCAGCAGCTCTCACACCGCCTCCGCTTGGCAAACGTACAACCATAGGCATTGAAACCTTGCCACCGAACATATACCGCATTTTCGCAGCTTGGTTAACCAGCTGATCCATACCAACTGTCAAAAAATCTACAAACATCAACTCGGCAATCGGTTTTAGGCCCGCTGCTGCTGCGCCTACCGCGGCACCAATAATGACACCTTCAGAAATCGGAGTATCAATAACACGCTTATCGGTAAACTCATCTACCATTCCCGCTGTGACCCCGAAACACCCACCAAATTGGCCGACATCTTCTCCAAAAATCAAGACATTCGGATCCTCCAACATTTTAATTCTCATACCTTCTCGAATACCTTCAGCGTAAGTTAGAGTTCTCATCGGATTTTTACCTCCTCAACGATATCAGAAAATATATCTTGAACTGCTTGTTCAACTGCAGGGTAAGGACTATCTTGAGCGAATTTAACAGCATTACTAACTTCAGTTTCGATTTTGTTAATTAATGCTTCAATCTCTTCCAAAGTGGCTACTTTGTTCTCAACGAGGAACGACTCCATGCGCTTGACGGGATCTTTTTCTAACCATTCCTGAAGCTCTGAGGCAGCGCGGTAAATTGTAGGATCTCCTTCGAAATGACCACGATGTCGATAGGTCTTACACTCCACCAAGGTTGGCCCCTGTTGTTTTCTTGCGCGTTTAACAGCCTCCTCTACCGCTTCGTATACTGCAAACACATCATTACCGTCGACTGTAACGCCTGGAATATTATATGCAGTGGCGCGATCCGAAATATTCTTGACTGCCATTTGCCGTTCTTGGCTCATGGAAATACCATATCCGTTGTTCTCACAAACATAAACAACCGGTAATTTCCATATGCTGGAAAGGTTCATCGATTCATGGAATGTACTCTGGTTGGTCGAAGCGTCACCAAAGAAACAAACACAAACTTGTTCAGTCCCTCTGTATTTTGCACTGAGTCCCGCACCTGCTGCAATGTTATGTCCAGCGCCAACAATACCATTGGCGCCGAGAATTCCTTTCGTCGCATCCGCGATATGCATGGATCCGCCTTTGCCTTTACAGTAGCCGGTTTCTTTTCCAAACAGCTCAGCCATCATCAGATTAAGATCCCCGCCCTTCGAAACGATATGACCATGGCCGCGATGTGTGCTGGTGATAAAATCATCTTCATTCAGATTGGCACAAGCACCTGTCGCAACAGCTTCTTCACCGATATAAAGATGAACGAACCCCGGAATCTGTCCTTCTGAGAACAGTATCATTGCTCTTTCTTCAAACTTTCTGATTTTCAACATATTTTCGTACATGCTCAATATCTTCTCGTTACTTAGCTTCAAAGTGATTCCTCCTTTTCAATTATGCATACTTCAATGCAGGCCACCGCAGCTTCGATGCTGTCGTCACTGTCGCCGAATTCCGGGATATTAATCCCTCGCACCTTCAAGCCACCACTCACAACCAGCACCTCTTTTTGCCCGATCGGCAGATACATCTTGATTGATTCTGAATCCACTTCATCCGGTCGCGAAACGGCAATCGTCATTTTAATGAGAATTTTTTCATTCATCTCCTTCAACGAGTACCCCAACACTTCCTGCAATCCAGAGAGACAACTCCTGGATACAGCTTCTCTAACGGCTTTTCCGGCTGCATCCGTGACTGATTGGCCATGAAAATCCAATCCCAGACCAAATTCAATGATAAATCGTTTGATACACATCACCTCTTACAGTCATCCATTCTTTAAATACTTTGATTTACTCTTAATTTAGCCTGTCTGTTACTACAATGTTCAAAACCGTTTCTGATCGACCCTCCCTTCTAAATCTTTTTTGATCAAACCTCCAATGATATGTAAGGCGTCATCTTTTACATAAGCAATTACCGTGCCAACATAATAAGTTCTCAAAACGGCTTTAATGCAGGTATTCCAAATCTAATCTGTTTTCCCATTATGCCTTTTTCCCATTTTGGCATTCCCACATTGGGAAAAATGCACAAAAATAACCGCATCGAAATAGGCATTAAGCCCCAGTCCGAAGCGGTTAATAATTTTGTAAAGCCATCAGTTAATTATTTTACTGCGATAGACCTAACAGTATATTTTTTTATTGCTCTTTGAAAGATTTTACATCAATCTGATAGGATGAAATCTTCCTATAGATTGTTGACTTGCCAATTTTCAGTTGTTCTGCAGCTTCAACCGCATTTCCGTTCGCTGCACGAAGCGCTTCGATAATGCAGAGTTTCTCGACATTCTGTAGATTATCATTCTTGAAATCTATCTTAGAAGACAGTTCCACATTATGGTGAGCGATGCCATTGATGGCATCTCCTTCACTTAGGTAATACTCCTTCTGAATATAATTCCGCAGTTCTCTTACATTACCTTTCCACGGCTTTTTCATTAAGGCGTCTTTGAACTTTTCGCTGAAGTGTTTTTCACTACAGGTATTCTCAAGATTCAGACGTTTGATGAATTTATCTGCTAACAGCTGAATGTCATTCTTCCGATCCCTCAGTGGTATTAGTGATATTTTAACTACATTAAGCCTGAAATACAGATCTTCCCGAAATCCCTTAACTTCAATCTCTCTTTCTAGATTCCTATTAGTCGCGGCTATGATTCGAACATTCAAATCCCGTTCATAACGACTGCCAATACGGCTTACTTTCTGATCATCGAGGATCCTCAGGAACTTAGATTGAATTTCTAGTGGCAACTCACCGATTTCATCAAGAAATATTGTTCCACCATTGGCTAGTTCAAATTTTCCTGGCTTCCCTTCGTTAGACGCACCTGTAAAGGCTCCCTTTTCATAACCGAAAAGCTCACTCTCAGCAAGATCCTTTGGCAAAGCCGCACAATTGATTGCGATAAAAGGGCCTTCGCTTCGAGAACTGTGATGATGTATTGCGTGCGCAAAAATTTCTTTTCCTGTTCCACTTTCCCCTTGAATGAGCACCGTACAATCATACTCTGCAATTTTCTTAGCAAAATTTTTAACCGCTTGCATTTTATCATCACAGGTAATCAAGTCATCAAAGGTGTACCCAGAACTAAAGCCCGCAAGTTTTGATACCTCACGTCTCACATTAGCAGCTTCCTTAATCAGAAATACTGCGCCACTCACTTGATTATCAATAATTGTAGGCGAAATGTTGATCATGCATTCCAATTTTGTTCGCTTAAAATTGATTGTATAATCATTCAACTTTATATTTTTCCCTAAGTTCAAAACTTCATTTTGAATATTGATATCCTTGAATATATCCCTCAGATCTAAGCCCATTAGATCTTCCCTTTTGATCCCCAAGAGTTCTGCCATTTTATTATTTATGTGAAGTATTTTAAAAGAATTGTCTATAACAAAAAAACCATCCATGACAGAGTTGATTGCTGTATTTATCAATTGATAAGAAGCCATTAAATTTAATTGCTTTTCAATTATTGCAGCAGCAGTAGTAACAATACCAAAAGTATGAATATGTTCGTCTTCAACACTCCCTGATATGTCGAGACATCCTATGATTTTCCCAAACGGGTCTCTGATTATTGCAGCTGAGCATGTCCAAGGATGATGTGAGAGACAATAATGTTCTGCGCCTTTCATATGAATCGCTTCTTTTCTAGCAAGTGCAGTTCCAATAGCATTAGAACCCACATTCTCCTCATCCCAGTGAGTCCCAAGAAAAAATTTTAAGTTGCTGTGTTTATTATGAATATTTTCATTCTCAATGACATGGATTAGCACACCCTCGCCATCTGACAAAACAATACTGAAACTCGTATTTTTAATGATCGAGTAGATATTTTCCATTATTGGGGCTGCAATCTTAATGAGATTTTCATTCTTAACGAGCCGCTCTTTTAGTTCATCATTGGATATAATTTGCCCCAAACCATCATTGTAATCGACATTCAAAGCGATGCAGCGGTCCCAGGCTTCTCTTACACATGGCCGTGTCTCTTCAGATAATTCTCCATTTAAAACATACGATTCCCAATTTTTTTTTAACCTTTCTATTTTGGAATTCATAGGCCACCTCCTGGTTATGTATATATCTTATACTATATTAATTCAAAAATATAGCCGCAAAACCGCCACCTTTGAATACGACAAAAGACCATCGGCAAAGACCTAAAGCTTCTCGTGAGAACGCTTTAAGTGACTTTATCTGCCGATGGTCTTCTTTATTTACACCCTATTCTCCTGAACGTTTTCGCTGACAATACACCATGTCTGTCGCTTTCGTTCTCTGCAATTACTTTGTGGTCTATCCAGCGAATCTAGAGATCCATGCTGTATTCATCTGTAACTATTCAACTGTACAAGGTAAGCCGCGCTAAGATGGTGAACTTATTGTTATTAAGATTACAAGCTTCGCACTGATGAACGTTTAATCAATTGACCCTGAAATAGTTTCAGTTCAGGCTCAAAGTCACAATTTTCGATACTCTTTAAAAGCATTTCTATGCCTGTATCCACCATTTCCACAATAGGTTGTCTCACTGTGGTCAATGAGTAGGACGGCCATGAGGCAATCGTCACATCATCATAGCCTATAATTGAAACATCGTCAGGTATGTTGAGACCTAGATCATAACGAGCAGCATCCATTGCACCTAATGCTAATACATCACCTGAACAAAAAATTGCATCAGGCCTGTCCTGACTCAGAAGTAATTGTCTAGCTGTTTTTCTGCCTGTTTCATAATAGTATTCACCGCCATACACTACAACGAGATTTTCGACGCCCCGTTCCTGAATCCGGTCTCTGAAACCTTTCAGACGGTCATTACTAGATGAAACTTTGTCTCTGCCACCCATAAATGCCAGTCGTTTATGCCCTGTATCCAATAAGTAGTTCGCTACCATTCGCCCTACTTCTACATTGTCTGAGCTTACAGAATTTATATTAATTCCCATCATGTGTCTATTGAACAGTAAAATCTGGGTCCCTTGTCTTGCACAATCTTCTACTAGTTTAGAAGTGAACGTTGTTACTGTAATAATTAAACCATCTACCTGGTACTGCAGTACCTTGGAAATTATATCATCTAATTCCTGGTCTGTATCAACGTTAAAAAGCAAAACTTGCTTGCCTTCTGTCTGCAATTTTCTCGAAATTAAATCCACAGTATAGAGAGAAAAATCTTTGTTTAACTGAGCTACGATTCCAATAATGTTTGTCCTATGAGATGTAAGACTTCGAGCAATTGCATTTGGCTTATACCCGAGTTCCAGAACCGCATTCAGAACCTTATCACGAGTTTCAGGTTTAACTTTATTTTCTGATGAAAAGACCCTTGAAACGGTAGGTTGAGAGACACCTGCAATCCGCGCCACATCTTTTGAGGTAATCCTTTGTTTCTCTGTGCCTGCTTTAACCATACTCTCCCCCCATTCTTTAACGTTACCAATTAAGTATTGAACCACCCATGACTGAAGTCACGAGTGGTTCTATAAGTTTCTAGTGACTTTGGTTTACTTAACCGGAGGTACTACGCCCACAGGATATCGCTCTTTAATATCCTCAATTATTTTACTAATGTAATCTACGGCAGAAGTAACGATCTGCTCCCCTTTTTCTGTCGTTGCTCTCGTTGCCCAGCCAATAACACCGCTTTCCAACTCTTTGTATTCAGGTCGAGCCATTGTTCCTTCAAAGTAGAACATCTGGCCAGGTTTTGGCGACATGCCAGGTAGGCTCACAAATTCTCTGCTGACCAGCGGCTCTCCTCCATCATCCACGGCTTTGCTCATATCTACATATTCAGGATACATGTATAAAGCTAATGAGGTTTCTGCTTCATCAGCATGTACCATTGGTGTCGATAGAACCGTCTGGTTATCTCTAAGTAAATCATACCAGTGACAAGATAAAGTAAAGAAACCTTCCAGACCTAATTTATGTACCGCAATCATAGTGGTGGATAGTTGACCATGAGCAGATAAAATGAAAAATTTCTTATATCCAGTAAATGATGCTGCACGAATAATGTCACACAGCACACCAATATGAGTTTCATAAGAAAGCGGCAAGTTACCGGGCATATACCAGTGGTGGTAAGGATGAGCACCATACTGCATAAGTGGCAAAAGCATAGCACCTGTCTTTTCAGCAATGCGTTCTGCTAAACCTTTTGCGTTGTACGCGTCACTGCCACAAGGACAATGAGGGCCGTGCTGCTCAATTGCACCAATTGGTAAAATCGCGATATCACATTCTTTAACGTCTTCCAAAATTTCATCTTTTGACAACTGGTCCCACCACAAATATTTTCTCTTCAACATGTCAATGCTCCTTTTGGGTTATATTTTTAAGATAATATTATTGCTCATGATCAGATTGAGACCTCTGATATTTTGATAGATTCAGGATCTATTTTTTATGTGAACTAATGTTTCTCACTCACTTTTCTGCGGGAGGGAGGCCATTGCTCTGGCCAAAAAAAATCAAGGTGAGGCTCATTCTTTGAATACAGACACTTTTATGTGATGCTTCTTAAACGTTTAAAGCGTGCTCTATTGCTTATCACAGTTCAATCATACAGTTTAGTTTTTTCGGGTACAACGAACACATTTTCCACATTATGCTATAATCGTTAGGCGCATTTCGGAATTATCTATATTTTCAGTTATTTTAATAAGAACCTAGTAATTTCAACGATCTATAACATTAACTTCTTAGAAAAAATGAAACTACAAAATTTCAAGCAACTTACTTCTACTATTTCTTCTGGCTCAACTTGTTGAAAAAACTAAGTTCTTGTTTCATGTGGATAATGTAAAAATATTGAATTTCCGTTACCTGAATTGATTCATTTATAATACATGATGAATCAATCTCATCAAAAACAGGAGACCATCGGCAAGGTCCTTAAGCTTCTTTGAGAACGCTTAAAGACTCTGCCGATGGTCTTCCAATTTCAACCTCATCCACTTGAAATAACTTAGCTGATCATAAATTGTCTTGTTTCAAATGGTGAGACATCTTAGCGCTTCATCACCATTGAGATTAGAGATCCATCGCCGCATGATGCCCTTGATAAATAGCCGTTGTAATGGTTGACGCCTTGACGCAGTCACCAATTTGAGCCACTTCCAGAGCGCTGTCCCAAAGCGCGTTCACGACATCGCGGCGCGGACGCTGACCTGCAGCGCAAATAATGGTGCTCCCGGGCACCAGCACTTCCCTGCCCTCTACGTCTAGGCAAGCCAATCCCTCCGACTGAACACGCACTGCTTTGTGGCCGGTAAGAACCTTAATGCCGCGCGCCTCAATCTCACCAAGCAGGATCGGACGATGTCGGATATTCGCATCCGGCGCAAGCTCCGCCCGCATTTCCACCAAATGCACCTGTTTGCCCTCACGCGCGAAATGGATCGCCGCCTCGCAGCCCGCCAGCCCGCCGCCAAGCACAACGACCTGATCGCTCACTTGATCCTGCCGGTGATGCAGGTCATTCACCACAATGACATTTTCTCCATCCAGTCCCATAATTGGCGGCAGGATAGGTGCGGAACCAGGTGCCAAAAGGATAGCATCCGCGTTTTCCTGATCCGCATAAGCCCTCGTCACTTCGGTACTCAGCCTGATTTCCACACCTGCCTCTTCCGCCAGCTTTCCAAGGGTGACGCCCAGCTTGTACATCTCGTGCTTGAACGGGATCGCTTGTTCACCCACCAGTATGCCGCCGACTTGATCACCCTTCTCACAGAGCACGACTTTGTGCCCTCTGCGCGCTGCTGTCAGCGCCGCTTGAAGACCGCCTGGGCCAGCGCCTACCACCAGTACTTTTTTTGATTTGGCCGCCGGCAGGATTTCCATGCCATCCAGCTCCCTGCCTATAAGCGGGTTGACCGTACAGCGCCGCGTCGCCGTCATTGCCCGCTCCGCCATACAGGTGAAGCAGCGGAGGCAGTGAATGATGTGGTCATCACGGTTGGTCATGACCTTCTTTGGCAGTTCAGAATCCGCCAGCAATGCCCTGGCCATTTCAACAATATCCGCCTTGCCGGACGCGATTATCTCTTCCATCATCTCCGGATCATTCAACCCGCCGATGGTCGCTACAGGTACACCCACATGTTTCTTAATCTCCGCTGCCAGATAAACATTGCTCCCATGGGGCAGGAACATGGACGGATGGGTCACGCCAAATCCACGCTGATAAGTGCCCGCAGACACATGAAGCAGGTCAATCCTGGATTCCAGAAGTTTCGCAATTTCAATACCCTCGGCGAGGTCATAACCGCCATCAAACAACTCTGAACCGCTCATGCGAAATTCAATGGGAAAACCAGGACCTACAGCTTTTCGGATGCTGTCAAGAACTTCCTGAGCAAACCGCACGCGATTCTCCAGGCTACCGCCATAGTGATCATTCCGCTTATTGAAATAAGGTGACAGGAACTGATTGATCAGCCAACCATGGCCGCCGTGGACCATCACCATTTCAAAGCCGGCCCGTTTCGCCAGCGCGGCGCTGGTTCCGTAGGCTTCCACAATTTCCGCAATCATGGCTTCCGTGAGCGCTTTGACTTCGAGACCGTCAGGCCGCACCCCTTCGCTCGGGCCCCACTGATTGAGCCCCTTTTTCTTGTCCTTGTCTGTCAAATAGGTGCCTGCATACTGGCCTGAATGGGATAGCTCCACACTGGCAATGGCGCCGTGTCGTCTGATAGCGTCCGCGGTGTAGGTAAAGCTGGACAGTGCACCCACCGTCTGCAGATCCAAATGATACATATGCGACCCTTCTGTTTCCGGATGAACCACCAACTCACTCACCGTCACAGAAGCCGCGCCGCCTTTGGCTCTGAGCTCGTAAAAGGCTGTGGACGCGCGTCCTATCGTACAATCTGCTGTGATGTCCGTGCCGCCCATAGGCGCTCCGAACATGCGGTTTCTGAAATGGACGTTACCAATTTGAATGGGTTTACAAAGATTAGGATACTTTCTGATCATGATTTATGCCTCCCCTATTCCTGATTAAGCGGTGATTCTGCTGGCTTGAACGCTGGCTTTCTTTGTGACAAGCTTATAGACAAAAGTCAGCGCCAACCCTGCCAGACTGAATCCTATTGCCACCAGGAATGCCCGCTGATAGCTGCCGTCTGCGTTTGATATGCTGTTCATGATGGTCGGGCCAAAATAGCCGGCCAGGGCAAATCCCACGAACATGATGCCGTAATTCACGCTGTTGTTTTTCGCTCCAAACTGATCCGCCGTAAAGCCAGGGAACACGCCCATGAACGCGCCAAAGCTGAGTCCAATGATGGAGATTCCCATATAGAACGTCATAATGCTGCCATTGCCTGATATGTAGAGGAAACTGAGGCCGCCCATGGAAAGGACACAAGCTGCTGCCAGGGTATTCACCCGGCCAATCCTGTCAGAGATCACGCCAGCCGCGATTCTGCCAAAGGCATTGAATAAGGCTAATGTCGAAATAGCTGCCGTCGCGCCTGCGGTCGACATGCCTATCATTTTTTTCGCTAACGGAGAGACTTGAGAGATGCACATCAGACCCGCAAAAGCACCACAAATCAATAGTGAAATCATGACATAAAACTCAGGACTGCGCATCATAGCTTTCCAGTCCATGTTCACTTTCAAAGTGGCCCCCTTCTTCCCAACTGGCGGGTTCCAACCCTCCGGAACAAAATCCGGCGGACACTTTTCCATGAAGAAAGCGCTGCTGCATACAATGACTAAAAATGCAGCCCCAATGATCTTGAACGCGGAGGTGGGTCCTGCAGCCGCAATGATGGAAGCCGCAATGGGCGGGATGATTACCGAGCTGAGTCCAAATAGGGCTGTCGTAACGCCGCCGACAAAACCGCGTTTATCAGGGAAAAATTTCACCGAGCTGCTGATCGTGCAGCCATACACCATGCCCAGACCCAGGCCGGTGATGAGGCTGTAGCTATAGATCAAATGCTGAACATTTTGAGCGAAACCGGACAGGATCATGCCGCCACCGAACATGAGACCCCCTAGGAAAATAACTTTCTTGGGACCAAACAGGTCATTGATGCGTCCGCCAAAAATCATGGTGATTGGGCCAACTGAGTTTGCTATGACAAATACAATCGCCAGGTTTGCAGGTGTCAGCGCTGAACTGTTTAATTGATTCAAATACTCCGCCATGGGCGCAGAAAACACACTCCATGCATACAGTGAACCCACGCACAAATTAATAAAGCAGCTTGCGATGAGAATGACCCATCTTTTCCTTGTGAAATTCATCAGACTTCCTCCTCAAACGTTTTGTTATTTTAATCACACTCTGCGTTAGTTGTACCACAGTCATGTTAAACATGTCAATATTTATATGTTTTATTATACCTGTTTTGTTTTATCCCTATTGCAGAACATGTCCACTTGTCAATGTCAAGACGCTATGGTAAGGTAGTCTTGTAGCTTGAACCTGCTGATCTGCAGCGGCTCGAGAGCATCAATAATTCATGGATATCGAGGGATCCCTATGAGAACACTGAAGTTTGCTGTACTGGGCTTATTGAACCGCAGACCCATGACCGGATATGAAATTGGCAAGGAATTTGATTATGAGCTGGGCCAGTTCTGGAACGCCAAGCACAGTCAAATTTATCCTGAGCTGAAAAAACTGCTGGACGAAGGCCTTGTGGTCTTCGACGTTGAAATCAGCGGCGATATTTTGGAAAAAAAGCGTTATACCATAACTGAAAAAGGTCAGCTGGAGCTGCTCAAATGGCTTCACAAAGATGAGCCTGTGGAAAAAACGCCAAAAGACATTTTTCGTCTGAGGATGTACTTCAGCAACAACCTGGATCTGGAATCCCGAATTCACCTGTTGGATAGCCAATTGATCCATCACAAGAAACGCTTGTCAATTCTCAACAAAACTATGGAGCAATACCAAGATGGTGTCCCGCCTCATGATACAGATCGTTTCGGAGATTTTATCGTGCTGGAAAGCGCTATTTTGAGAGAAGAATACGTCATTAAGTGGATCGATAAATGTATGGGCTACTGCAAGGCTGCGCTGGAAAAGGAACAAGGTGAGCCGAAATAAACGATTCATTGTGCGACCATCGGCATAAAAAAAGAAAACGCTCGAAACCAAAATGTGATGGGTTTCAGAGCGTTTTTTCGTTTTTTTGTATTGAACCTCATATTCTGCCTAACTAAAATTTCCAAATATAATACTTTCAATTTCCAATATTGGCAAAACGTTTTTTCGAATCGATCTCCAATAACAGTAATCAAGATGACAAGCGCTTCAATATCGACAACCCGGACCGTGCAGTTGAGCTCAAAGAACGCTTTGAGTCGGCGACAAATGAGTTCTTTTACATCGCTGAAAGTGCGGCGTTCACCAAAGAATTTCTTTAAAGGCTCAAAGACTTGTGGTCAAAGTGTAAGCGGTCAAGAGAAATCTGCAGTTTTGGACACAAAGTCGTCACTTTTTTTGCGCAATGATACAAGTTAATTTGCTACCTATCAAGGATTGTTTTTCTGTTTTTCAGACGGTAACCTTCTCCT
>Ga0302240_1001435_pt1 | contig 18909 bp, 13 predicted proteins | sample AAG_UR_His_MG_FD_193538 | JGI IMG/M metagenome (GOLD analysis project Ga0302240, IMG submission 193538) | Enriched activated sludge microbial communities from anaerobic digester in WTTP, New Holstein, Wisconsin, United States - AAG_UR_His | ecosystem: Engineered > Bioreactor > Anaerobic >... | reverse complement strand
TACCCTATCGGGACTGGCTCTTGGAGCCGGTCCTGATTCATTTTTTGCATTTAAAGAGACAGATGGTCATCAATTAGATTTCCATCTGTCTCTTTTTTAGGGGGGCCTATTTTGCAACAGCCCCACTGCTTTGTTATTCAACGATGTGGAAATTATTATCCGTCAGCTCAAAGAATGCCTTCGCGCCCTCAGTCATGGTGATGGACTTGTCCTCCATGACGAAGATGGCATCGATGCCGTCAATGGACTCCACCAGCGCTTTGCCCTTTTCTGGCCCCAGGGAGAAGACCGCCGTGGAGAGGGCATCCGCGTCCATGGAGATATCAGCGATAATGGAGACGCCCACAAGGCCATTTTCGACCGGGTAGCCATTCGTGGTGTCGAGGATATGGTGATAGCGCTTGCCGCCCTCCTCAAAATACCGCTCATAGACGCCCGAGGTCACAATGGTCTTGTCGGTGATGGTGGCAATGCCCAGGTATTCGCCGCGCTCGGAGTATGGATTTTGGACGCCTATACGCCACGGTGAACCATCTGGCTTTTCGCCCATGACCAGGACGTTGCCGCCCAGATTGACAATGGCACTGCGGACACCGTAATCATACAGGATCCCAGAAACCACGTCCGCACCAAAGCCCTTGGCAATGCCGCCCAGATCTATAAGCATGCCTTTTTCCTTGAGGAAAACCGTCTTCTCCGCTTCGTTCAGCTCGATTTTTGTATAGTCCACAAGGGGCAGACGCGCGTCGATTTCTTCTTTAGCCGGAATCGCGGCATAATCTGTGCCAATATTCCAGAGCTTGACAAGGACGCCGACGCTGGGGTCGAAGCGGCCATCGGAGAGTTCGCTGTAACGGACAGCGTTCCTGATGACCTCAAAAGTGTCCTCAGAGACCTTCACCGGAGCGATGCCCGCATTTTCGTTAATCTGCATGACTTCGCTTTCCGCTGGATTCGCGTCGTTGATGGTCATGCGGCGCTCAATGTCCCGCAGGGCATTAAAGCTGTCAAGGAAATAGGCTTCCTCCGCATAGTCGAAAAGCTTGAGAGAAATTATGGTGCCGAGGATGAAGTCATTTTGCTCCACAGGCTCGGCAAGTGGGGTTGGAAGGTCTGTGCCCGGCTGTTCGGCGCCAGGCTGCTCAGGCGCGGGGGCCGGCTCTGAATTCTGACAGCCGGTGAACGCCAGCAGTGTCAGGGAAAGTAAAATCAAAATTATAATTGCCGATGGTTGTCTGTAACTTTTTTTCATATTTGGATGCCTCCGTCAATTGCGGCGTAAACGTAAAACAAGACTCAAGGTGCGTCCCTTGAGTCTTGTTCGGTTAACGTGTTTGGGGTGAACTATTACTTCGCAGTTGCGAGCGCTTCAGCAGCGAGTGTGAAGAAGTCGCCTACAGAGATGGAAACGCCAGCAATGGCATCAGTTTTGCCTTCTGCGTTGAGCGTCACTGAAGCAGGATCTTGGGATTCGAGAAGGACTGCTTCCGTAGCAGCAGCCTGCTCATGCCAAGGTGCTTTCGCGCCTGCAACGGTCATGTCGTAACGACCGTCAGCAGATTGGACTTTTTTGGTGTCGCCGCCATCCTTGTGGATGCCGTCCCAGTTAGCTGCAACGATGTAGCCGTTGATGACCGTAAGGTCTACAGTTGATTTCCAGCCGCTGTTAGCGTCGAACTCAGCGCCTTCAGCATGGTAAGCGCCGTCTTTGTATTGGCCAGCGCCAACCGGACCAGCAGCAAGTGCTTTTTCAACAAGTGTGAAGTACTCGATGACGTGGATGGAAACGCCAGCGATTGCATCCGTATGACCTTCAGCGTCAGTGTACTCGATCATAGTAGGATCTTGTTTCTCGAGAAGGTAGGCTTCAGTAGCAGCAGCCTGCTCGTGCCATTCAGCCTGAGCGCCGCCCTTTGCGACCATACCGTAAGTGCCGTCAGTGGAGAGTGTGATCTTGTCAGGACCAGCGTTTTTGTTGGCGCCGTTCCAAACTGCAGATGTGATTGCGCCGTCTTTAACTTCGACAGTGACCATGTACTTCCAGCCGTTTTCTGCGAAGCCGTCTTCTTGAGCGAAGTAGATGCCGTCAGCGTATTTAGCTTCTGCCGGAGTTTCAGCTGGCGTTTCAGCGGGCGCTGGAGTCTCAGCTGGCTTGGAACAACCTGCGAAAAGGCTGATGGCGAGCACGGACACGAGGCCGAGCGCTAAAAGTTTTTTCTTCATTTTGGTAATCCCCCTTGATTTTAGTTTCATCCTGAGTATAAATTCCTGATAAAATAATGTCAATCATTAGGGGTAATTTGTTCATTTAGGTCACAAAAGTGACAAATTGTTTTTTATTTATTTTTTGTACAGCCCATGTTTTTCAAAGGATGCGAGCATTGATTGAATTTTCTAAAATCGAAATTGTAATTATTTCAATTGTTACTTCGCCCGCACCCACGCTAAATCCTCGTCCACGAAGCGGTGCTTTTGGCCTTTGACGTCAAATTTGACCAGCTTGAAAACGTTTTGGACGGCAAAGCCAATACCAATCGCCGTCAGCACCGTGCCAATGCCTATGGAGCCGCCCAGGAAATAGCCTACGGCCAGCACGCAGAGCTCGATGCCGCTGCGGATCAGCCCGACCGGCTTGCCGGTCTTTTTCGTTAGCGCCACCATCAATCCGTCCCGGGGACCCGAGCCCATGCCACAGCCCAAATAGACGTAGGACGCGATGCCTATGGTGTACATCCCAGCAAAGAGCTGAATCACCCTGAGTGGGACGGATTCCAGAGACGGCAGCAGCCCGCTGCCGAACAGGAGGTCCAGGAATACCCCAATAAAAATCATGTTGCCTATGGTCCCCCAGCCAACCCGCTCACCCAGTTTGACGTTGAGGGCGACAATGATGATGCCCACGCCAATGCTGGCCGTGCCAAAGGTAATCCCCAGGGTCTGGGACAGCCCCTGATGCAAGACGTCCCAGGGCGCAAGGCCCAGATTGGCGTCCACCGTCAGCGCAATGCCAAGCGCGTAGAGAAAATACCCAAACATCAGCCTGGGCATTCGTTTTACATAGGTTATTACCGGATTTGATGTCTGTTCCAAAGAGATGACTTCCTTTCATTCGTGAGGTTGGGGCAATAGGCCATCGGCCACGCGGACGGTTTTCACATTGGTGACGCGGACAACTTTTAATTCAGTGCCAGAGCATGCGATAACGTTTCTCAACCGACTACAATACCGTCTCCCCGTTTAGCAGCACCTTCTCCACCGACGCGGAGCCCGTCGAATACAGCATTGCCGGGTAGCTGAGGTCAAATTCCAAAACATCCCCCACCACAGGCCGCGCTTCCGGGGCTAGATCCGTCACGTCCAAAATCAAATGATCGCTGCTGCTGCCAATCAGCCGCAGCCCCTCATTCCTGACCAGCAGCTTCTCATGGGATCCAATATCCTGCTTTCCTACAGCGGCAATCGCCCGAACGCGGACGCCCTCATCCACATACACCGGCACCTCGCCAAAAGCATCCACAAAGATCTCCCCAATGGGATAACTCGGTTTCTCCTTGACTTCCACGACCTGCGCCTTCAGCGTGAACGCGTCCGCCACCACACCCGGGAATGGCGTATTCCAGAACACCATCAGATCCCGGCCGTTCAAAATGCCCTCTCCAACCCGCAGATGGTTGATCCCCTCCGGCACGCCGCCTTTCAGCAGCAACGGCAGCGTCGTAGTCGCGCCCCCAGACACATACCGGAGCTTCCGCCCCAGCCGCGCCTCAATCGCCCTCGCCAGTTCCACCAGCTCCGTCAAATTCTCCGTGGTCGGACTGATCGACCCATAGCACCCTAGATTCGTACCAATACCCTCCAGCACCACGTGCGGCATCCTGAACTCAATCTCCTCCGCCAGCGCCATCATGGCTTCAAAATCCCGAAAGCCCTCGCGAAGATCCCCCAGGTCCGCCATCAGGATCACGCCGTGCTGTTTTCCCAACCGACCACAAACCTCTTCAATTTTGCCGATGGTCACTTCTTCCGAATTCAGACTGAGATCTGACAACAGAACCATGTCCTCAATCTCGGACAGCATAGGAAGCCTAAGGAGCCACGTCTGCGCACCCGGCACCGCCTCGCGGATCCGCCTCATCTGATCCATCCGCGACGTCGCAAGGCCGGTACACCCGCCCTTCAGCATGGCCTTTCCCGCCTCAACTATAGAATTGCAGCCCTTGATCACACCCGTGATCTCAATCCCGCGCTCGCGGGCATAAGTCGTAACGCAAGCCGCATTGCTCGCCAGTTTCTGAAGATCTATTTCCAGTCTCGGATAATGATTAGGTGTAGTCATAAATTTCCCTCCAACTTCAAAGGCTTTCCAGCAGAAAGCCAAATCTTTTTTCCATTTTACATTATTTAAAAGCCCCGGGCAAAAAAAACGAAATTTTTGTGAAAAAGGCGTCGAAAAAGGTCGAAATTTTGCGAAAAAAGGTGAAAACCGCCCTATTTCTCGTTATAATCAGAATAGTCCACCCTTTTTGTAAGCCTGCCACAATTTCTTGTTACCTGACACGCCAAACGGGGGATACATAAGACAACTAAATTTCCGCACCAACCCCTGAGGAGGTGGCGTCATGCACTGGCAGTTCAAGCGTATACTGATTCTGGTGTCCTCCCTGGTGTTATTGCTGCTTACCGGGACTATGGGCTACATGGTCTTGGAAGACATTCCAGCGTTAGACGCCTTCTACATGACGGTCATCACGCTGTCCACCGTAGGTTTCAAGGAAGTCGTATCGCTGTCAAACGCAGGCAAGATTTTCACGATCCTGATGATCTTCGGCGGGATCAGCTTCGTGGCCTACACCTTGACCTACGTCGCCGCGTTCGTCTTTGGCGGCGAATTCACCGAAATTATGAGGAGGCGCGCCATGGAACACGACATTGACAACCTCAGAGACCACTACATCCTCTGCGGCGCAGGCTACACGGGGATGAGCGTCATCAAGCGTTTCCTTAAAAGCAACGTCAGCTACATAGCCATAGAAAAAAGTGAGGAGCGAGCCAACGCCTTGCTGGAGGAAGGCATCATGGTCCTCCACGGCGACGCCACCCAGGAAGACGTGCTGGAAAAGGCCGGTATTCACCACTCCAAAGGTCTGGTCAGCTGCCTCTCCACCGACGCGGACAACGTCTTTACCGTGCTGACTGCCCGGGGCATGAATCCGGATCTGCATATTGTCTCCCGCGCCATCGATCCAAACGCCCATAAAAAACTATTCCACGCCGGCGCCAACAACACCCTGTCCCCCAACGAGCTGGGCGGCGACCGCATGGCCACCATGTTGCTCAGACCCGCCGTCATGTCCTTCCTGGAAATCACGACCCACATAGGAGACATCATCTTTGACATAGAAGAAGTCGAAATTCCAGACGGCTGTATATTCGCGTGGCAAACCCTGAGAGAATCCGGCTTCAGAAGAAAGACCGGGCTCAATGTCCTGGCCACCAAAAAGCACACCGAGGACTTTGTCCGCCCCAACCCAGATCCGAGTTTTCTGGTCGAGCCCGGCGACAAGCTGCTGGTCCTTGGGCAGCTGGAGCAGATAGACAACATTAAAAAGCTGCTCAAACAGCCCCGTTCCTATTAGTTTCGCTAATTTAAGCCGTCACTGCTAAACTCCACAAGTAAAAGAATCCCCACGAAAAAGGTCTAACAATTCGCCTTCCAAGGAGTGTCGATGCTTCAATGACAAAGCCTAACCCGACTGAACAGACCGAGACAGCATTCAAAGCGCATAAGGACCCTAACTCAGACAACCCCCGCGACGCCGCCGTTGCCGGCAACGGCCTGAAGTACGAAAAAATCTATCAGAGTATTGCCGACGCCGTCTTCATCATCAAAGTCGAAGAGGGCCCCACTTTCCGTTACATAGACAGCAACCTCTACCACGAACAGATGACAGGACTCCTGCGGGACCACCTCAAAGGCAAAACGCCCCAAGAACTGCTGCCGGCGCCGCTTGCCATCACGGTTGAAAAAAACTACCGTCGCTGCTGGGATCTGAAAAGCACCATAGTTTACGAAGAAACCCTGAACCTCCCAAGAGACACCCGAACCTGGCAGACTACGCTGACACCTCTGATGGAAGCCGGGGAGGTCCGCTACATCATAGGCTCCGCCATGGACATTTCCGGACAGAAGTCCGTTGAGCTCGCCTTCCAGGAGACCCACGAGCAGTTCGAGAGCTTTTTCAGCCTGTCCCCGGACCTGCTGTGCATTGCCAACAGCCACGGCCGGATCATGAAGGCCAACAAAGCCTGGAAACTCCTGATGGGATATGAGCCTGCTGACCTCCAGGACGCCATTTTTTTTGAGTTCGTCCATGCAGAGGATGTCGAAAAATCCATCAACGCCCTCAACACACTTAACCGCGGCGAGCCCCTCATGGGCTTCGTCATCCGAATGAAAACCAGCTCCGGCGAATTCCGCTACATCGAGTGGAACGCCGAGCCGTCCGGTGCCCACATCTTCGCGGCCGCCCGGGATATCACCGAACGCAAGGAAACCGAGGACCGGCTCATGTACCTCAACTTCCACGACCCGCTCACCGGCCTTTATAACCGCGCCTATTTCGAGGACGCCCTGAAGCGCATGGACGTCCCCCGCAATCTGCCCATCAGCGTCATCACCGCCGACCTGAACGGCCTCAAGCTCGTCAACGACACCTTTGGCCATGCGGAAGGCGACGAGCTCCTGAAAATGGCGGCCGAAGTCATGAAGTCCGCCTGCCGGGCAGATGATATCATTGCCAGAGTCGGCGGCGACGAGTTCTCCCTGCTCCTCCCGAAAACAGACGCCGAAACCGCCGCCCACATCACCCAGCGCATCCAGTCCCTGGCTCAGGCCGCCAACACCGGCACCGTGATGCTGAGCCTCTCCATGGGCGAGGCCACCAAGTCCGCTGAGCATCAGATCATGAACCGCGTCCTCAAGGACAGCGAGGCCACCATGTACCACAACAAGCTCCTCGAAAGCCGCTGGGCCAAGAACGCCCTGATCGAATCCATAGCCACCGTCATGGAAAGCCAGTCCGCCCGCACCATGGAGCACTGCCGCCGCGTTCAGAGGCTCTGCGAAGCCTTTGGCACCCGCCTGGGCCTGACCCCGGAGCGCATCGAGGACCTCAGCCTTCTGGCCCTGATGCACGACATCGGCATCATGAGCGTGCCCCGGGAAGTCGTTGAAAAGCGCGGCCAGCTGGACAGCCAGGAGCGTGTCCAGGTCCAAAAGCACGCGGAAAGCGGCTACCGCATTGCCGTTTCCAGCCCAGACTTCACCCGCATCTCCGAGGACATCCTCAGCCACCACGAGCGCTGGGACGGCGAGGGCTACCCACGGGGCCTCTCCCGTCGGGACATCCCCCTCCACGCCCGCATTGTCGCCCTGATCGAGGCCTACGACACCATGCGCCACGACCAGGTCTACCGCTCCCGCCTCTCCCCCGACCAAATCCAAAAAGAATTAGCCGATGGTGCCGGCACCCAATTCGACCCGCATCTGACACGGCTGTTTTTAAGTGAATTTTTGGTGGAAGAGTTGGGGTAGAAACTCTGTGTCAGAAACTCGGTGTCAGACACCGAGTTTCACGCCTAAAAACAAATCGACCCCCTTCGTGTTCAACTTCCACGAAAGGGGTCGAAATTTTTTGGGCGTGTATTGTTGTCATCTTTTGTCGGCATCTGCTCTAAACACTGACCACATTCAAATTGGATTTCTTTTCTGTCTTCCGCCGATTTTTCTCCTCATACATCTTAAGATCGATTTCCATCAGCGCCTGCTCCACTTCCTCAGGGGTTTTATACACAAAAGTGTCATAGCCCATGCTGACCTCCAATTTCCAAGCATCACCTGATGTCTCATTGTACACCGCAAAGGCCTCCTGAATACGTTCCACCGCCTTTAGAAGCGCCATGCGGTCCTCAACCTCCATGACCACCAGAAATTCATCTCCCGCATACCGTGCGACAAAATCCGTCTTGCGCAGGCTCCCCCTAATGAGCTCCGCCGTCCGCTTGATGGCCAGATCCCCAGCAGAGTGACCATACAAATCATTGATCACCTTGAGATTGTCAATATCCAGCATCATGCCCGCATAGAGCACATCTCGCCGATTGTCTCCCATAGCCTTCACCAGCAGATCTATACTCCGCCGGTTCTCCAATCCTGTCAGCGGATCTATAAAGATCATAGCCCTCTGGACATTGATATAAATCAAGAGAAGAGCGATGGTCTTAAAGCTCAACGTAGCCGTAGTGCCATAAAATAAAGTCTGAATCACAACTCCTGCGACAGGCAGCAGCGGGAATAGCACCAGCGACCACAGCATCACCGGATTAAGCCTTCGCCGGTTTAACAGAAGTGTCAAATAAGCCTGTCCTGCTAAGAGGACATTAAGCATCACCTGGATCATAAACCAAGGCCCGCGAACGTAAACGTTGCCCTCTTCGAGTCGAAACAAAATCCCGGTGTAGAAGTTTGCCAGGACCATGAGCATTATGACAGCGACCAACGCGCCGCGTAGGGCCACCCTATACCTGCAGGCCACAAGGTCTGTGACAAACAAATTTTCAATGTAATCCACCCAAAGGTAAAGCGTAACCGGCGCCAGCGCAAACAGCAGCGTGTTGCTGATGTAGCCGGCAGCATACATCCACGACCCCGGACGCCCGTCCAAGGCAAAGGTCACAATTTCAACAAAAGTACTGATCAACATCAAAAAGGTCAATCTGGAAAAAAGGTCTGTTGATTTGTTTCTTAGCCCCATGCTCTTTCTCGTATTGATGAACATAGCAAGTAGTATCACGAACGCCAGTATATCAACATCAAGCTGAATAAACAGGTCCATCCAAAACCTCCAGGCTGCGCCTTTAATGATGTGTCTAAGGTCATTATACAATTTTGTAATGCTTAAGAACAGAATATTAAACCAAAAAAGGAAAATTTTTTACAAACAAAAAGATCCTGAGTGGCGGCGAATCAGTCAGCGCTAAGGGGAAGCCGCGGGGCCTTCTCTCCTTACGCACTACTTTCGCGTTTGACTCAGGATCCATGGACATATTAATTAGACCTAAACCTAGACCTCTTTAAGCTTCTCCTCAGCGGCTGCTTTGACATCTGCAACCTTCTCTTCCGCTGCCTCTTTTGCTTCTTCAACTTTTTCCTCAGCCGCTTCTTTAGCCTCTTCCACTGCGGCCTGGGCTTCTACTTTGACATCTTCAGCCTTTTCTTTTGCTTCCTCAGCCACAGCCTCAGCCTTTTCTTTGGCTTCTCCAGCCGCAGTTTCCGCTTGTTCCTTGACTTCTTCGATTTTATTTTCTGCTTGATCCTTCAGACCTTCAACTTTTTCTTTCGCTTCTTCCAATTTATCCTCTGCCTTGTCCTTAAGCGCTTCAGCCTTGACTTTCGCGTCCTCAAGGACGTCCTCTGCTTTGTCTTTCAAGACCTCTGCTTTTTCTTTCATTTCACCAGCCAAGTCCTCTGCTTTGTCCTTTAAAACCTCAGCTTTTTCCTTGACCTCGCCTGCCAAATCCTCAGCCTTGTCCTTGACCTTTTCAGCTGTCTCTTTGGATTTGTGGAACAGTTTGTCTAGAAATCCCATGATAATCCTCCTTTAAACTATTGGTTTCCGCGTGCCCTATGTGCAGCATGTGATGTCACGATCAAAATATTTAGTCTTTCGGTTTATACCCTTATTTCAAGAAGGATTTCAATAATTTTGAGAAAGTTATGGTTGTCGGCAAATAGTAGCCTTAAAAAGAGGGTTTGCCAATGATCCATATGAAAACCCAGGAAATCCAGCTTTATTTACAAAAATGAAATTTGTGCCAATGCAATAGTTGCTTACAGCAGTTCTATTCATGCATTGATGACTGTTTTGTTAAAATGGTGGCAGGCTGTCACAAAAACATAACGGTAAAATCAACGTCAACTTGAGGCCTATGGCCATTGACACCGGTTTCACCGCTTTTTTCTTTCCATTAAATGCTCACTTTACAAGCTGCTTTCGCCTATCGGTGGAAGTCATGTTAGCCAGGCGAACGCCGTTGACACCGCCTTCCACCCTACGTCATCTCCATGTCCGCCGCCAGTCGCCGCTCCATCTTCCGCCGCTTCTTCTCCTGGTACATCAGGTCATCAATACGTCGCATGGCATGGTCCACAGACTCTGCAGACTCATACCGGAAGGTGTCATAGCCAATGCTGACATTGATTTCCCAAGGCTCCCCGGACGCTCGGTTGTAATCGTAAAACGCTTTTTGAATCCGCTCAACTGCCCTGGTAAGCGCCTGAGATTCCGCCACTTCAATCACCACAAAAAACTCATCCCCGGCATAGCGGGCGACAAAGTCACCTTTTCGAAGTGAGCCCTTGATGATCTCCGCAGCCAGTTTGATAGCGAGGTCGCCTGTGGCGTGTCCGTAAACATCGTTGATTTCCTTCAAATTGTCGAGATCCAGCATCATGCCCCCGTAGAGCACGTCCCTGCGCCGCTCGCTCATGGAATCGATCAGATTGTCAACGCTCCGCCGATTGTCGATCCCCGTCAAACTGTCCACCAGCAGGAGTGACTTCTGGACATTCAGGAAGATCAGCAGCAGGGCCAGGGTCATATTGCTCCAGATCATAGTGGTGCCGTAGAAGGTGATCTGGATGAGGACACCGACCATCGGCAGAAGGGGAAAGGCAGCGAGGGAGATCAGCTTGGCCGTATCGAGGCTGCGGCGGTTGCGGTACAGGGTCACATAGGCCTGGGCGACAATGAAGGCATTGAGCAGGATCTGGTGAACAAACAGCGGGCCGCGCTCGTAAATGTTACCGGGCAGGATCCTAAAGAGGTAGCCGCTCGCCGGGTTGGTGAGCACCAGCACAAGGATGACCAGAATGGGGATCGCCCGGATCAGCCGCCTGGCCTTCAGGTCGGGGACATCCCGGAGAAGATAATGCTCGACATATTCCGCCCAGAGGCTGATGGCAAAGGGCGCAAGCAAATAAAGCATCAGGTTGCTGAGGTAGTTCAGCGTCGGCATCATGGCGCCCGGCCGCAGGTCCACCGCAAAGCTGATGATCTCGGAAATCGCGAGGATCAGAACCAGCGCTGTGAGCCGACTAAAAATGAGATTGGTCTTTGTGCTCATGGCGGACGAGACCTTGCCATTGAAAAGCAAGATTAATAGAATCAGCGCGGCGAAAATATTAATATCCAGACGGACAAACAGATCCATTCAAGGCCTCCTTAAGGCGGTTATGCCGATGGTTTCCTTTTATTATACAGTGATTTGGAATGGAATCAAGATGGTGAGGAGTTCAACAAGCTCAACATCTCTATAGTAGTACATTCCGGAAATAACTGCGCAATAAAAAATGAATTATAAGCCTGAATTTTGCCAGCAGGTTTTACGTTCTTTTGCATAGATATTTCAAGAATATTGTACTAGTTAACCGTATCAACATCATGGTTTACATAACGCTTTTCATTTCAAAATTACTGGGTATATATATGTTAGATTTCAAACTGAAAAGCCTATGGAAACAATTTATGGAGGCATTGAATTCCGGATTTATTTGGACGCTTGAAATCCGGATGGAGCCAATGGCGTAACCGACCATCCCGTCGGTTATTTTGCTTTTTAGGATTGGAGTGATGCTAATGAACGGAACACACAAAGAAGGCCAATGTTTATTAAAACTTATTTCAAAAAACATAGTAATTTGCCTCCTTAACGAAAGGAGAAATACATTATGAAAGCACAACGTTCACTTTTGAAGAAGATCATATCCATAATCTTGACAATCTCACTATTTTCGATTCCATGGCAAGCTTCATTCGCCCTATGGACAGACTATGACGGGCACGATCCTGTTCACCAGTATGTAGATTTAACAGCTTTACAGCTTTACAATTACGACGAATTGTCACATCATCTCACGGATCTCACAAATGGCGCTCGACACGAAGATCTAAAAGACCATATTTATGATCGTTATGGCGTTGGCGGATTTTTTATCACCATCAGCCACTTCTGGGATGCAGACAACGGTCCAGGCGATCAAGTAGATATGGTGGTGGTTGGTGAAAACAGTCCAAACGCCTGGCAAAAGGCCGTAATCCTTTGGGGAATTGCCCTTGGAGAGTATGCCAAAGGCGATAAGACAAAAGCTTTTGAAGCATTAGGCCACGTCACTCACTTGCTTGCGGATATGTCGGTTCCAGCACATATCCATGAAGATTCCCATGCTACAGATCTATATGAGGATTGGATGGAATTCCCAAATGCCAATTTGAGTGATTTTGAAAAGGACAGTATCAAAGCACAGGGTCCAATCGAGATTCCTGAAGGGGTTTCAAATCCACTCTATTTTCTCTTTTACACAACCAATCAGGTCGCGGACATGTTCCCTTCTGATGACGATGATGGAGATGTCACCTCCAACGGCGATCTAAATGATCCTTGGTCTGAAAACGGCGCTAATTGGATGACTGAGGTTTACAATAACAATATGGGATTCACAGGTTCAATTCCTCAAAGTCAGATCACCTCACCACGGACACAGGATGAACTGGACTCATTTGAAGACCTGATGACCATTCGGAGCTATTCCTATTCTTATGGCATTCGCGCCGTTGCAGCCTTATACAAACTTTTCGAAGAAGCCACCCAAAGCAGAAACTATCTGACGGTCATCATCGATGAAGTGGATGCGCAGGATCCACATGAAGATCCAGATTGGGGCGCTGACTTCTATGCCATCGTCAGCATCAATGGTGCTCACTTCCGAAACGAGGGCGATCAAATAGTAGACGTTGATCACATTCACCCACACTGGGCCTTTGGAAGATATGTTGGACTTGAAGCTCCTGCATCTGTGTGTATCCAAGTCTGGGATGAAGACGAGGACGCGGATGAAGACGACGCAGATGATAAAACTGACCTTGATCCAAAAGAAGGTCCTCGTGATATTGACATTGACATAGATCTGGCTACAGGGAATATTACCGGTGACGTCACCGGCTTATGCGGTACCACTTTAACCAGTGCCGGTACTGACGCTGATAATGACTATTCTCGCATCTGGTTCCGGGTTCTTCTTCCAAATATACCGCCTGTCGCTCACGCCGGTGATGATCAGACCATCAACGAAGGCGACACGGTCACACTGTCCGGCACTTTCGAAGATCCAAACCTTGAGGACACCCACACCCTGTTGTGGCATCTGGAATCTGCCACCAACAGACAGTCCATTCCAGACTCATCAACGGACACCTTAAACTTTATTCCTGATGACAACGGCACCTATACTTTCACTTTTACCGTAACGGATAACTATGGAGCCTCAGATACAGACGAAGTCGTCATTATCGCCGAAAACGTCGCTCCAGCGGTCAGCATAGATCGTCTCTTTGATGAGACCAATATGGATATTGGCCTGGATGTACCCGTCGCCCTAATCAATCTCCAAGTCAATATGACAGCCAGCTTTACTGACGCCGGAACGGCAGATACACACTTCGCGAAGCTTCAGTGGGGTGATGCTTCACCTTACGACGCTGTATTCACTGCTTTTTCTGATGCCACAGGCGGCGTCACTGGCAGCCTGGCGCACTCTCATATTTATCAAGATCCTGGAGAGCTGACCATCACTTTGCAGGTCTTTGATGACGACTTTGGCGTCGGGTCTGATACGATCCCAATTTCTGTAGTGGATGCTTCCGGAGCCCTCGAGAGTGTCATTGAAATGCTGATGCCGATGGTAGACGATCCGAACATTAAAGCTGCTGTCGACAAACTCCAGGGTGAAAAAAACAGCATTGCTGCCAATGGTGGTCTCGATATGCTTAATTTGAATCTGCAGCTCACTACACTTGAAATGATCAAGCAAGCCATTAAATACCTGGATGCTGCCGAAGCGGCGCAGCCTGGTTTGGATCTGTCGATCGAAAAAGGTCTGCTGACCTTGGCAGCCAAATCCATTACGGTTGGTGAAATAAACGAAGCGACAGCGATCGCCACCAAAGCTAAACAGCTTAAGAAGATTGACGCCTCCAAACTGCTCGTGATCTCAGGGGATCAAGCGCTTGCTTCCGGAGAACACCTGATTGCAGCTGGAAAATATCAGGAAGCCTTACGTGGGATTCTCGGGATATAAAATATCTTATCCTGGCAAATTGGCATTTTGCGCCCCCTCAATCACCCCCATACCTAGGCACGTTTCCCAGAATGATGATATTCAAACGATTTGAAAAGATTCATGCTGCTAGTTTTCAGTAAAAACATCTTCTTCAACTTCATTCGCGTGGGCAATGGTTGCCAGACACAATAGGTGCTAGCCGCAGGTACAGATAAAAGGAATAGGTGAAATTGAATTACAATTTGCAGCGATCTTCACCAAACGCCTCCGGCTCTCTATCCGGAGGCGCTTTTCCATATCCTTTGCTTTTCTCTTGTCAGAAGTCATCCGACGCCCAATCTGCAGATTTCCGCTACGCCATTGATAGTCTCTCACACTAAGAGAAAAGCCTCCTGATCGCTTGCTGATCAATCGACCTTATCGGCTAAAGATTCCATATGGGGTTGGTGGTAGGATGGGTAACCATGGGCGGATGTTTTTTGATTATTTTCTGGCGGCTATTCTGGGTATAACAACACTACCTATGTGTAAAGGCATTGCCCCAAGCATTCAAACAACGTCGGTATCAGTTGCAGCATTAAGGCGCGATGCATAAATTCAACGTGAATACCAACAAATTCAGTGAGGTGAACGCCATGAACTGGATCACTTACAACCAGCTCGCGTGGACGGATACTATTTTAGCCCGGCCTGAGGATTTCGAAGAAGAAGCAACAACTTATGTCAACTTGATCAAACCTCATCTTTCCGCGACGTCTCCCACCATGCTGCATTTGGGCTGCGGCGCAGGAGGACACGACTTCCATTTCAAACGACACTTTTCTGTGACCGGCGTGGACTTAAGCGAGGGGATGCTGGAGATCGCCCGAAAAAGGAATCCGGAGATCCAATACCTTCAGGGAGATATGAGAACTGTAAGTATCGATAGAGAATTTGACGTCGTCGCCATCCCGGATTCAATCATGTACATGACCACCCTGGAGGATCTGAGCGCCGCTTTGTCAAACGCGGTTGCACACCTAAAGCGCGACGGGGTGCTGCTGGTCGTCGCGCATACGAGGGAAGAATTCAGAAACAACAATTTTGCGTATACCGGTGAAGCCGACAACACACATGTTACGGTGCTGGAGAATAACCATATCGTGTCCGAAAACACCTACGAAGCGGCCATAGTCTATTTGATCCGCAAGGGTGGCCGCCTGGAGACCCATCATGAGGTTCATACACTGGGATTGTTTTCTTATGATCAGTGGATGAGGATTTTCGACAGGCTGCTTTTGAAGGTAGAACTGATTAACCTGGATCACCTTTATGACAAGTACCTGCTTGAGGAGGGGGCGTATAGGCTTAAGGTTTTTGTTGGGACTTTTGGGGTGTAGAAAGACTCTATTTTGTGCCTCACGGAAACTTAACTGAAAGCCGGATAGTTCTGGTAACAAGCGCCTCCTGAACTCTCAGCGGGGCGCTTTTCATGCTTCTTGGGGACATGAAACACCATCGGCAAATGCCCTCCTTTAAAAGCGTTTTAAAGCTTTAAGGAAGTTCTGCCGATGGTCACCTATCTCCCAACCCGCACCTCCGTGATGGCTTCCCGAACATGCAGTGCAGCGGGTGAGACCTTCCCATGCGCCATTGCAGCTGAAAACATGCGCTCCTGATTAATTTGGGACACAATTTGGAATTTGCAAAAACGATGTGGATGACATTTTGAATTGAAGTATTGAAATTGAGGCCTGTGACCCTCCTTCAAAAATCAACAAAAATATTTCCCATATTTTAATATAATTTGTTAACATAATGCTATATTTATTAAATAATTGGGTATTTTATGGTTACGGAAATATGTTGCGAAGTGGAATGGCCTCTGACAATCAGCGAGATCAGAACCGGAACACTTTAATACTTGGTGGACGCGATGAAGACCGGATTCTAATGGACGCAAATAATCCGGCTGGAGCAGAAGGCGTAACCGACCCCAGGAGACTAGGGTCGTTTTTGTTTTTGAGGAGGGTTGCCTATGATGAGGAATCATTGACCTCCAGCGATTGATGAACGTTAAGGAAACATCCAGATACTATAGAGATCGCCAGGACCGTCCCGCGGATCTGCGTGTGGTGGCTGAAACCACGAGCATAGCAGAGCCCCTAAAGACTGGACCCGATCCTGACATACATAATAATAATCCCACTGCGAATGCGGCTATGTTTGACAATCCGCTGGATTTCACGCGCGCATCATCTGCTGAGAAGCTTTTTTCAGCCGATGGTTCGCTGCCCAACTCCATTTTTTGTGATGGACGCGATGAAATCCGGTTACAGTTGGACGCCTTAAACCGGATGGAGCCAGTGGCGTAACCGGTCTGTGATTTGGGTCGGTTTTTGTTGTTTAAAAAGCGATTGAAAACAAGTCAAAAAATGCGTTTGAATCAACTACTTCAAATACATTTCACTCAGGGATCTTAAGTCCATTGATGGACAAAGGAGTGAGGAAAATGTTGAAGGGTCCCACCGTGAGTAAAAAACAAAGTACTTCTGAAAAAACTAAAAGAAGATATGTTTTCAGTGTCACTCTTATTTTAGTTTTGTTGCTTTCACTTGCTTTTACAATTCAGGCCCAGACGAGTTTTGCTGCTGCGGGGAGTTATACGATTAAGTGGTACGCAGCAGACCCGTCATTAGATGGGGCACCCTATCCGAAATTGCTGCCAGGCGAAATTCCTGTTCCTCCAATTGGGAGAGCGTCTGAACCTATTGCTAACGCAAACGGGGCAGATGTAGTCACTTCTCTTGCGCCAAAGAGTATGGTACTTGGCCAGATTGTACCATACGAAGTGGAAATAACTGTCAGCGGATCAACTTCACCTGAAAATGGAGTCATAACCTTTGTGCCAAACTGGTTAACTAAAACCACAAGCGGTACAGATTTTGGGTATGATCCAGCCTATATGGTCTACACTGCATTTGTGGATTATGGTGATCCAAATCACATTGATCCTCTTGCAAATGCTAAAGTCGATTCAGTTGATTCTGAATTACTTGATCTTAATGGCAGTAACGAGAGGATCAGCAGCAAAATTACAGTCTCCGGTTTAGATAGCGGAGATAAAGTCTATGTTGAAATTTGGGTTGTTCTTAAAAATATTATACCTCCAGGAACAACCGGCAACGTTCAAACTAGTCTGACCTCAGCTTATACAACTACTACTCCAGGAAATACAATCAGTACAGGAAATCAGACCATACCACTTCTCAGAGTACAGGAGTTCTTCAGCAGCGATGCTGATCTTTCGATCATCAAGACTGACTCTCCTGATCCTATCGCTCAAGGCGAAACGTTAATCTACTCAATTGAAGTTAAAAACAATTCAGCTGATACTTACGCCAATGGTGTCGTCGTTTCTGACACTCTTGATACAAATACTACTTTTGTTTCTTCATCACTTACTCCAACCACACAATCTGGTTCCAGTATCACATGGAATATTGGAGCACTGGATCCTGGTGAAATTAGAACCTTTACGGTCACCGTCACGGTCAACTCTACTGCTCCAACCACAATTTTCTCAGGCTCCGATCCTATTCCTGGTGGCTATAGTATGCCAGCTTCAAAAGATTTGTTAAACATCGTTAGTGTAAGTGCAATTACCGCTGATAAAACTACGGGTAATAATACCTACTATCAACCGACGAATGTTTCATCAAATCCAGCACTAACACTTGTAAAAGTCGCAGCTCCTGCAACTTATAGTGCTGTAGGTGATATTATCACCTATAGTTACACTCTTACAAACTCTGGGGACGTCACACTGACGGGTCCTTTCACCGTAACAGATGATAAGGCTACCGTCACCATGACAACAAGCCCGGCTCCAACTTCCTTGGCTCCTGGCGCGTTTGTCGAGTTCTCGGCTTCTTACACCATCGCTCAGGCTGATCTTGATTCAGGTTCTGTTAAGAATACTGCTCAAGGTCACGCTAAATTCGGAGAGACTACGGTCGATTCCAACTTTGATGATGAGACGGTAACGGCTGCTAAAACGCCAGCACTCACCCTTGTCAAGACGGCTACGCCTGCCACTTACTCTAAAGTTGGCGACGTTATCAGCTACTCATACAGGCTGACCAACTCTGGCAATGTTACATTGACGGGTCCGTTTACCGTCACAGATGACAAGGCTACCGTCACCATGACAACCAGCCCGGCTCCAACTTCCTTGGCTCCTGGCGCGTTTGTCGAGTTCTCGGCTTCTTACACCATCTCTCAGGCTGATCTTGATTCAGGTTCTGTTAAGAACACTGCTCAAGGTCACGCTAAATTCGGAGAGACTACGGTCGATTCCAACTTTGATGATGAGACGGTAACGGCTGCTAAAACACCAGCACTCACCATTGTCAAGACGGCTGCGCCTGCCACTTACGCTAAAGTCGGCGACGTCATCAGCTACAGCTACGTGGTCACCAATACCGGTAACGTCACGCTTCACAACGTTTCCGTTGTCGATGACAAAGCCACTACAAGCCCTGCTTCTGTCGCAGATCTCGCTCCTGGTGCAACCGCTGACTTCACAGCCAGCTACACCATTACGCAGAAAGATCTCGACGACGGATCTGTCACCAACACCGCTTTCGCTACGGACGGCACAACCAAGTCCGATCCGGACAGCGAAACCGTCACGGCTGATCAAATGCCGGCTCTGACCATTGTCAAGACGGCTGCGCCTGCCACTTACGCTA
>Ga0302240_1001427_pt1 | contig 19018 bp, 16 predicted proteins | sample AAG_UR_His_MG_FD_193538 | JGI IMG/M metagenome (GOLD analysis project Ga0302240, IMG submission 193538) | Enriched activated sludge microbial communities from anaerobic digester in WTTP, New Holstein, Wisconsin, United States - AAG_UR_His | ecosystem: Engineered > Bioreactor > Anaerobic >... | reverse complement strand
AGTACCGCAACAGACAAGTTAGTATCCATCTCACAAGTCTGTCCCTGTCCGGGCTCTTACGCAAAATCTATGATCCTGTTACAATGAAATCTGTTATTACAGAATATACAGTTTTGTATTTATTTAAGCTATAACTTTCTCCTTTGAGGGCATATCTTTTGCTCCAGATCCCGGACAGGGACAGGTGTATATGTTTTGGGATACTTTTTTACCTGTTGCGGTACTTAGGTGAGAAGTGAAAAGAAGTGAAAAGTGAGAAGTGAAAAATGAAAAATGAACGGTACCTGTTGTTATACATCTTGATGAACATCAGAATGGATAATTATATGTGGTATAGTTTTATTTGAAAGTACCGGCAGTACCTTTGATGTTAAACGGGTAGGTTCGATATTTTCGAGGCCCTAGAGATATGGGTTATGCCTTTAACTGGAATTTAAACTGGGCTGCAGGAAGTAAATAATTAACTGCTACTTTCGAAGATCTTTGGAATTCCCCCACCGGATCGGGTGATTTTTTTACTTACAGGTGTCGATTTAATTTGATTTATCTCTTCTGGAACATTAGCAGATTTTTCTCCGAAGATTGAACTTGTCGGGGTGGCAGGTTTTATTTTTACAGAAGGTGGCGAAGGAGATATATTTTGAGTAATCTCTTCTTTCTTTTCCTGAGATGAGGCAGCTGATACAGCGAAGATTGAACTTATTGGTGTGGAAGGTTTTACACGGATGGAACGGGAAGAAGGGGTCTTTTCTGCTAAAAGGGAAGGATCTATTTTTTCTTCTTTCTGAGCAAAGAGATTCTGTGATATGGGTACAGATTTCTTTGTAATTATACGACTGTCTTTTGCTATCTGTATCTCAGGGATAACCGGTTTAATCTCCTGTTGTTGAACAGTAATTTTTACTTCCTCTCTGGCAGGTATTTCGATTTTTACTTCTTTTTTTATTTCTTTTTGTACAGGTGTTTCAACTCTGGCCCTGGCCGGTTCTTTTTTAACTATCTTTACAGGAGATGGAGAAGATACGGGTGGTTCCCAGATTATCATAGGGGGGGTATATTCTGTTAATTGGCTTTGTTCTGACATTATGTAACCATTTACCATTATTTTCCTCTTAATACGTGCTGTAGAGAGCAGAATATAACCACTGATAAGTGTGTCTTTAGGGAGATAATCTATATGAAGATTGATTTCATTCAATCCTGGAGAAAGGCTATGGGGTTTAACTTCCAGACCGGAAATATTGGAGGCAATATTACATGTTACAGGAACGTTAATCTTTATAATAAAATCATATTCCGTGCCGGAAGCAAGCTGCCCAAGATAGAGAGAATTAGGATAATTCCATTTCCCTTCTTCTTCTCTGAGACCCATGACGAGTCCTCTTACTTCAATATCTTCAAATAATGTGCCAGGGGATGAGACAATAATTGCACATTGAGCTTTAGTTTCACTCTGTTCCCCTGTAACTTCGATTCTTAAATTTCTCAGATTGACATCGAAAGATTGAACTATAAGGACAGGACCTTTAAGAGACCAGATTGTAGCACCTCTGCCATTTATAGTTAATCCTTTTTTAATTATCACAGGGCCTGCATATTCTTTGGGAAATAACTCGAGAGTTTCACTGTCTTTAGTTGCTTCAATAAGCCTTTGTAATTCATTATCAGGAATTTCACTGTAATCTGAGGGACTTATATTTGCTGTTTCTTCATAAATCTCCGAACTTATACCTTCTGTTTCCACAGAAACCGGTTTATCATCCAGATAATAAGAGTTTAATGTATCTATTAAGATTTTTCCATATAGATCCTGCAATTGCAGGAGTACATCCGGTTTAACTCTATCGGTGATGAGATTCTGCTCATCTAAAGATTTTGTTAAAGAACCTGCCGGTATGAGCATAAGATTATACAAATGATTTTGTCTGGACTGCTCTACCTCTCCTTCCCAGTTATCAACAGGTTTACTCCCTAAAATAAAAATGACCAGAGGTTTAAAATCTCCAGGTGTTATTGAAGTAGTTTTTTTTACTTCCCTCTCCATACACTGTTTTAAAAGTTTGAAGGCTTCTCCGGGGTCACAGGCACCTCTTGTAAAAAGAAGTGGTTCTTTAAAGTGATTTATATCTGTAAGGGGACAGTCCTGGCGGGCAGCACTACTGAAGGTAATAATAGAGAGATAAACTTTTTCTATATAAAAGGGTTCTCTTTTCAGATTTGCCACAAGATTTTTGATTCCCTCTTTTACTGCATCTACTGGTTTCCCTGTCATATATATAGAACAATCTATGAGAAGATATATGGGTATACGCCTCATATTTATAATCACCTAAATTTTTTGTATCTGAACCTCGGCAATTCTTCCATGAGGTTCCTGGGATAATCTTATCTGAGCTCCATCACTTAAGACTACTGCCTGTCCGGGGGGAACCCTGTTCCCTCCGGGAGATGTAAGAGATGAGAGAGCCTGATTTACCATAATCCACTGCCCCTGATGAAAGGCACAGTAAGCCTGTGGTGTTCTGTCCGCTTCTTCTCCGGGGAAAACATTATCAAAGGCGTGCCATTTAAAGACACTCAGATTATGATAAATAGTTAGTTGACCATCATTCATCCACTGTCCCGGTCGTCTTTCTGTGCGAAGCTTCAGTATGGGAATAGTATTATATTGATATTTTGTGTTACAGAAGGGACATTTTGTCGTTCCAGGAGTCAGAATAAACCATTTGTGAGTGCAATTATTACCGCCACAGGGAAGAAGCATATCCCATGTTTTAATCAGACCTCTCTCCCATTCAATGGCAGCAGGACGATCATTTGGTTCATGAAGTCCCGGAATAAAAGCTTTTGTAAAGAGATCTCCCAGTTGATTACCGAGAACTGTAAAGGGTATCTTTAAATCAGCAGGTCTGTTGGACTGATCTGTGGGGTGTTCTACAAAAAGAGCTTTTGAACCCATACTTAATAATTCATCTTCCTCTGCAGAGGTAGTGGAATTTACCTTTGGCCCCTGAAGGGGATGACGGAAAAGGAGATATTCATATACAAGAACTGCCAGGGCATGCTGATCTGTTCGGGAACAGGGGTGCTGACGGTTTGGATCATTTAAAGACAGATGTTGTGTCGCCAGTACCTCCGGGGCTATATAACCCGGTGTTCCCATAACATCAGGAGGAAATAACTGAGGAACCACGAGTGAATCTATATCAATAACAGTGGCTGTACCGATAGAAGGATCGATAAGTATATTTTTACAGGACAGATCAGAATGAGCAAGACCTGCCTGATGGAGGCGTCTTACTGCCCTTGCTATAAGGATACAGATCTTAAAATAATTAATCCATGTGCCTTTTTCGTCATCTGGAAGGTATTTCCTGAGTTTTGGGCTTGAAAACCATTTGCCTTCTTTTTCTTTACCCTGGAAAGGCCCTGTGGCAAAAAAGTAATTTTTGGGATAACATGGAGCTACTATACCCAGCTCAGGTGTGACAACGATTCCTGTAGGCCAGCAGAAAAGCTTTTTGAAATATTCTGCTGCTACAGGAGTAACTCCCCTTGCTCCTCCCTGACTTTCAGATACAGTAGGGTTATATTTCCCCAGAATGGCTTCTAATCGTGTCATCCTGTGAGGGTCTTTAGCGGCATCCAGATCATGAAAAAACTGAACTACATATGATTTATCAGGGCTGAAGTAGGTTTTTTTCATACCTCCTGCAGGAGGATCATTTGACCAGACAAATTCTACTGTACGGCCATCTTTAAGGATTGCTTTCTGAACACTCATAATATATCCTCCTCCCTGTATAAAACAACAAGAGTTCTATCATCAAAAGAGCCTCTTACATAATATGAATCAAGCCAGTATCTTAATTTTTCTTCCGGCCCTGCTTCTTCTTTTATACCAACTAATTTTTTCCTTCCTGCCAGCAATAAAGAAGGAGATTTTATAAGATCCTGGAGGGAAAGTCCCAGTTTTTCTGCAAATTTATCTGCAGACTGTACAGGTATACGAAAGGCTCCATGTTTTGTAATTTGTTCACCGTCATTATGATAATCTGCCTTTTTTACTTCTTCCAGTGTGGTAAGTTTTGTAACTGACAGAGCTTTTTCAATTTCTTCTTTATCAATCCCTTTAATATCTATAATACCATTCAGCACAAGATCACCGTAAAGACGTAGTAATCCCGGATCATTCGGGAAATAATCATCAGCTACTCCATCTGTCATAATCATAAGGGCTCTTATCGGCCAGAAATATGGGAAGGTTTTACGCATAAGATTTTCCGGTTCAAGTTTTTCTTTTGTCGTAAGGAAATCCGTTTCTCCTGAAAATTCTCCACTGTCAGGGATGCCTAAAAGTCTCAGATTTCCTGTTGTATCAACACTGGCAGTCATACCATCACCTACCTGACAGGTGAGACCGAAACTGTAATCTTTATCTTTGTATTTTACCGTTGTATGAACTGCTACCAGGAGTGTGGCAGAAAGATCTCTTAAATTAAGTTTTCGCCCCAGACTGTTAAAATAATCGGGGTTATTTTCCCTTTCCAGGGCTGCTGCAACAACAGTTTCATAGGCCTTCTTTATTCCTTCGTGGAGTTTTTTCTGGACGAATTCTATATCTTCTTCTGCAAAGGATCCTGTCTGTTCATCTCTTTTAAAAGTCTCACGTGACCAGTCTTCTCTTTCTTTTATAAGGTGATCTTTTAATTCTTTCGAAAGATAATCCACTGCTGTCTGACAGGAAACCTTGGCTCCTACCCGGGAATAAACATGTGAACCTGCACCATCTGATACAGCTATAATAGTCCATCCGTTACTTTTGGAAAATTCAAACCAGTCATCACAGTTCGTAGCTTCATGTTTATGTTTTTTCCCTCTTCCCCTGGCACCGATAAGTTTAAATTTTTTTGTAATATCCTGCCATCGGCAGTCAAATTCTTCATGCATATCAGGCCCTTCAGGAACAGGTTCATAGCCCCAGTTTGAGGTTATGGGAAGAGGTTTGTCTTCCTCATAGAAAGACTTTTCTTTATCAACTGTAATAATATTCTCTCCTTCTGGAAGGGGTATTTCTTTTTTTAATTCTTCCAGTTTTTCTTCTGGTAAAATTATATCCTGTGTTGAAAGATTACTATCTAATGCTTCGTCAGAAACAGAAGCAAAGTCTTCTGATATTTCTTTACTTCCTTCCTCTCTGGTTTCTGAAAGACCTGTAAGCTCAGTAATAAAGGAAGCTATACGGAAAACTCTGAATTCTTTAGTCTCTTCATCTTCTACAGGCCCTTTAAAGAAAAAGTCCTCCAGAGATTTAAATGTTTCATCTTTTCTTATTGTAACTTTTCTATAGTACCTTTTTGTTATTCGGGAACCTTCTTTAAAACCTTTTAAAAATATCCTGATATGTTCCCACGTGGCGGTGTCTATATCTGAAAATTCAGAGGCCACTTTATTACATAACCGGGAGATCTGTATCTGGGGAGATTGATGGCAGAGCCAATTAAAAATTTTTATTATTTTCTCTTCAATTTCATTAATATCTATTTCTTCTTTTTTTATAATAGATTTCAGGTCAGTTCCGCAACTTACACAAAAATTTCCTTCACTTATAAAACCGCACCGGGGGCATTTTATTTCATTACTCATAATAATATCCTCGCAGGAAAAATTTTTTTGGGGTTGCAGGTTTTGGGTTATGGGTTTTGGGTTGTGAATTCCGGGCTGTATCTTCTGATTTAATCATATAAGATATCTAACAAACATCCGGCATCCAACACCTAATACCCATAACCCAATATCCATCACCCAGGCCTATGGCACCAGAACAATCTGAGGCGGCGGTGGAGGCAGATTTATAGGAGCATCTGCCTTCTGGGCCAGACTCACAGAAGTAGCTTTGACAGAACTGGAAACCCATTTAAAGAAGGTTTTCAGTGTATCAGGTTGTAAATTATTTAATTCTACGACTATTTCAGTTATACGCTTTAATACTGATGAATCAGCTCCGGGACCGGCGGCACAGGCAATAATATTCCCCGGTTTTTTCTGTTTTATACTATCTGCCGGTTTTTCCCAGTTATCAGTGGGTTGACCATCAGTCATAATGAATATAAGAGGTTTCCAGTCACCTTTCTGTGTCTCTGTACTCTTTTGAACCTCTCTGTCTATAGCCTGTTCTAAAATCTTCAAAGCCTCTCCCAGAGCAGTGGTACCACTTGCAACAAGATCGGGTTCCTTAAAAGCCATAAGTTCTGTAAGAGGACAGACCTGCTGGGCATTACTCGCAAAAGTAATAACAGAAAGATATGCTGTTTCAATTGCCTGAGGATCACTTCTTAAGTCTGAGAGTAGTGCCTTTAAACCCTGACGAACTGCCTCAATAGGTTCTCCTGACATAGAACCTGAACAATCTAAAATTAAATAAACAGGCAAACGTCGACCTGCCATAATATCAACCTCCTTATAAATAAATTGTGTGATGTGAGATGTAAGACGTGTTAGATATTAAAAGATCATCATCACCCATCAACTGTTACCCGTTACGCATTACACACCACACATTACGCATTACGTATTACGCATTACTTCTTTTTACTTTCTATAATCTTTCTAAATTTCCTTTTTAAAATTTAAAAAACTTCTTTCTCCACTAACCCTGTATATGTTTTATATCAAAACTTCCCTCTTCAGTAATAGTCTGTATCTGAACATTACAGGTAGGACAGATAACACCACCTGTGGTAGAACCTCCATCACAGAAGAGTGCACCACAGGAACAGACAAGGACTCCGGGATTTTCACAATATGGACAGGGAGGACATCCCACTATAAGAGATGAATTTATGGGAGGCAATAAATCTGCATCTCCCTCTTCTGATACTTCAAGTCTATGAGAAGCCACAGGAATATATTTCTGATATTCCTCTATTAATTGATATCTCATCAGATAGGGAAGGCGATTTCTCACACATCTGGAATGGAGGAATAATTGTCGCGGCATTCCCTCTCTTCGAGGAGCAAATTTACTTGCTATTTCCAGGACGTCCTTTGGTAAATCCGATGTATTAATAATTTCTTCACCGATTTTTGTAGTCAGTTTTACACTGGCAGTCTGTATGGATGCAGTAAGCCATATAAAAAGTTTTTTCACTGTATCAGGAGTCAGATCCGGCATCATAAGGACAATATCTGTAATACGGTAGAGTACTTCAGAATCTACATCGGGACCACATCCTATGGCATATATATTTGCAATTTTAGTATCCTTTCTGGATCTGATTTTATCAGCAGATTCTCTCCAGTTATCAGTGGGCTGGCCATCGGTAAGGATAAATACAAGAGGTTTATAATCACCTTTACTGTATTCTGTAGTTTTAACTACTTCCCTGTTAAGACAGTCTATAAGAAGACGTAATGCTCCTCCCAGAGCAGTGCCGGGACGGACTGTTAGCTTTGGAGGTTGAAATCCTATTAACTCTGTCAATGGTAAAACCTGCCTTGCCTCCCTGGAAAAGGTTATAACACTCATATAGACTGTTTCTAAAGCCAGGGGATTTCCTCTTAATTGATTTATAAGGGTATTTACCCCGGTGGAGACTGCTTCTATTGCAGGGCCTGCCATTGATTCCGAACAGTCAAGTAATAGATAAACAGGTAATCTTCTGGTCATTTGCTTTAAATCTCCCGTGATAATTAAAAATTTTATAACTTCAAATTATGAAAGATGATACAATGGATATCCTTAATCCGGATTTATGAAACCTTATAATTTCTAAATTTCTTCTATAGTTAACCGTCTGACTTCATTAAAAACCAGGGTTTCCCCTGGTTCATTTGATCAGAAGGACGGTAAATTAATTACTGCTCTACTTTCTCATTAACTCGACTTATGTTCTGTCTTATCCTCCGACCTGCCACATCCAGTTCGAAAAATCCCGAATCTGCAGGCATAGTAAATGATACTTTTGCTGGAAGACCATCGGTGAATTTTTTCATAATATTCCCTTTAGAATCATATAGAAAACCTGTAGAGGCAACAATCTGATTTTCCGATACTACCTCTGAAAATATTTCAATTAGTGTTCTCATTTCCTTTGCTATTTTGTGATCCCATATATCCACATCAGTTCCTGTATCAAGGTTATCAAGTTCTTCCATCTGACCTTCGTCTATATTAGTTCCCACTCCTATGAGTATACACTTTACCGGATTACGCTTATTTGCGGAAATCTCTCTTGCAATCTGGGTAGTATATTTTTTGACATCCTTAAGATCATCAACTCTTCCGTCTGTAATGAAGATATACATTCCACGGGAGGCATCTGTAAATCTATCTACAAAATATTTTACAGCTGGTGTAAGCATTGTTTTGGACCCAAAAGGAATATCTTTAGGCCCCTCTACATTAAGATTAAGACATTGTTCCTCTGTGAAATCTCCCAGGACCTCAATAGAATTGCCCTGGCCGCAGGCCCAGTATATAACCGTAGTCCCTCCGTCTGCATCCAGATTTCCTGCTAAATAGGCTATAAATTCTCTGGCAAGAGGTTGCACTATGTTTTCAGTAAATTTGAGATAACCTTTTTTTATGGCATCATCATAGGCTTCCTGCCGGAAGGCCATACAGCTCCCACCATCGTTATAACTTGTCTCTACCCATCCTCTCCTTTTATAGGCACTCTCTGCATCTGGCGGAATTTTACCTGAGAGTAATTTCCCGTACCAATCCTTCATTGAAGCACTGCAATCAAGAGCAACTCCTGTCTGCCATCCTTCTGCTTCTTTTCCCTGGGGTTCCATTAAAACGGTAAACTGTACTTCCACATCATTCTCTTTAGGGAATATATTAACTTTTCCGAATTCCTTCGCCGTGAGATGACTCGGTATGGTATAGCTTTCAGATTCAATTACATCTGTTTTTTTTCTTGCCAGTTCTACTGTATCTTTTTTCTTCCAGAATATATCAAATAAAGACATTCTTTCCCTCCTCTCCGGGTATAAGGTGAGAGGTGAGAGGCGGAGCGTGACCCGTGACGGGTAATAACACATCACTTTTCACCTTTCACCTTTCACTATTTCCTGCCTTATCCTCTGACCTGCCACTTCCAGTTCGAAATATTTTGAACTTACAGGCATATTAAAGGATACTTTAGCAGGAAGACCATCAGAAAATCTCTTCAATAAGCTACCATTAGAATCGAATATCTGTCCTGTGGGAGCTACAATTTGATTTTCTGAAACTACTTCAGAGAATATTTCCACAAGGACTCTCATTTCTTTAGCAATTTTGTGATCCCATATATCCACATCGGTTCCTGTATCAAGATTGTCAAGTTCTATCATCTGACCTTCGTCAATGTAATCTCCTACACCTATAAGAATACATTTAACAGGATTACGTTTCCCGGCTGAGATATCTCTGGCCAGCTGAATTGTATATGTTTTAACATCTCCCAGATCATCAATTCTTCCGTCTGTAATGAAAATATACATTGCCCGGGAGGCATCTGTAAATCTATCTACAAAGTAATTTACAGCAGGTTTAAGTATTGTATGGGAACCAACGGTTTTAGGCCCCTTTATATCAAGAGTAAGACACTGTTCCTCTGTAAAATCTCCCAGTACTTCAATCTCATCTCCTCCGGCACATGCCCAGTATATAACAGTAGTTCCCCCGTCTGCATCCAGGTTTCCTGCTAAATAAGATATGAATTCCCTTGCAAGGGGTTCCACTATATTTTTGCTGTAATGAAGATATTCTTTTTGTACAGCATCATTATAAGCATCCTGTTTAATACCTATAACAGGTCCTCCATCTGTAACCTGATCCTGAATCCATCCTTTTTTTCTGTATTCATCAATAACATAGGGAGGAATGTTCCCTTCAAGGGTCTGGCCATACCAGTTCCTCATAGAGGAACTTCCATCAAGAGCTACACCTGTCTGCCATCCTTCTGATTCTTTTCCCTGTGGTTCCATTAAAATAGTAAAATCTATTTCAAGTTCCTTACCTGAAGGGACAACATTTACCTTGCCAAACTCTTTTGCAGTGAGATTACTCGGAATTGTATATCCTTTTTCTTCTGCCATAATCATCCTCCATAACCTTTATGGTCTTCCTATTGCTTCAGACACGTCCTGTTCAATATCCTGAACAGAGGTTCTGAGAATAAACTTCGACTCACCTTTAGGAAGATTAAAACGGAATTTTCCCGGCACCCCATCTGTCCATGTTATGAGCTGTCTTCCTGTTGAATCCTCCACATGTCCTCTGGGTGCTACCATAGTATCCTCTGTTATTAACTCACCATAAAGAACTGCAAGTATATCGGCTTCATCCTGCATGGAAGCCACCATGCCATGAGACCAGAGATCATAATCTATACCGGAACCTTCAAACATATCATCAAAACGCTCAAGCTGGTCTTCATCCACTTCTTCTCCTATACCTATTAAAACTAATTTTAAAGGTTTTAAATTGCCTGCTAATATTTCCTTTCCCACCTGGAGACAGTAATTCAGACTATCCTGTTCATCTTCAATGATTCCATCTGTAAGTATAATACCCATAGTCCAATCTGACTGGCTTGCTAACTTTTCCACTCCGTATTTAATGGCAGGTAAGATCTTTGTTCCTTTTCCCCATTTTTCTTTTTTAGGGCCTGCAATGATAGCTTTAGAGAAACCTTCTTCGTCAAATTCGCCTATTTCTTCGATCTTTCCGCCGTCAGGGCTGACTGCCCAGTAAATCGCCGAAATTCTACCACTTTTTGTAACAGAAGTAAGAATACTACCAAGTTTTCTTGCTACACCCTGGACATAATTAGGATCTCCTCCGAAGGGACCTCCAAAACCATACATTTTCTTTAAGGATGTAGAAGCATCTAAAGCGAGATATGCGCTGGATGTCCCTTCTCCAACAATCATATCGGGATCAGGCATAAAACAAACGACAACTTCATGGGATCCATCGGGATTCGGTATTACATTAACATCTGCGAGAGGTCTTGTGGGTCTTGTAATTTTTGCCATTTTTTAAATATACCTCCTTAATTTTGTTTGGATAAAAATTCTACAATGAGCTATTTTTACCTTTCTGAAATATAAAAATCTAAAAAACATTTAACCTGTGAAAAAACCCACTGTTTGTAACTACTCAGGTATACAGAAATAGCTTACCTCCTTTCAAATTAAAATAGAAGATCTTAATAGATCTTAAAAGGTATTTTTATTATTATTAAACAATTAAACTTTAAATTTCAACCATCATCTGCCATAACAGGTGTAAATGGATTACCTGCAAAAATATTTTTAATAGACTTAAATACATTAACTCCGTGCTTTTTCACTGTAGATATATAACCTCGAATAGGACAAAACATATTTTCACCATCATCACTTCTAAATCCACTGAAATCTTTTCCTTTTTAGAATACATTTTTTCTTGAATTATATCAAGAAGTTTATTATAATTTACCTGTACCTGAGTAGTTACCCTGTGGAAGGAATATCAGGAGTAAATAGCGGATAGCTTCCCTGACAGGGAACTGTCCCTGTCCTCTATAGCAGGTAGAGGCGAAGGTGCAAATCGGGATAGAGGCGGGTAATGTGCCTGCAGCGACACCCTGAACTGGTAAGAGATAACATTCTACCAGAATAATATGAAAGGAGAAAAAGTAGGTTAAACTTTGCACCGGTAAACTATATTGTTCATTGTGATATATTTTGAAATAGTTTGCAATAGTTTAGCTTACCAGGAATAATATGAAAAAAAGTTTTTTAGTATTATTATCAGGATATTTATGTTTTCTTATAATTGCTTTCGGACAGGCTAATTCTACAGAAGCTTTTTCAGAAAAGGATTTTACCCTTGCTTCAATTAAATTGACTGATAGTATTGAGAAGGTAAAAGTAATCCTTGGAGAACTTAAATTTATTGATTCTTATGAAAATGAAATAGCCCGTTGTCCTGTTAAAATATATGAAGCAAAAGAGGTACGGTTAAATATAGCTTTTTATAAAGAGAATAAAAAAATTGAAACTCAAGTATGGTCTATTGAAGTTTTTACTTTAAAATATCCCACTGCCCGTGGGATTAAAGTAGGAGACTCTATGAAGAAAGTCAGAGAAAAGTATGGAGATGCCGGATTTGCTGATGAAATTAAGGAAAATGGAAAAACTTATTTATACTGGTATTATGAGAGTGAAATTATGAAAAGACTGGTATTTAAGATTGATAAGACCAAAGGTATTGTTACCTCTATAATGTCCGCTATGATAATAGATTAAGAAAGAACGAAAGATATGGAATTTCTTGGAATCTGTATCACAAACCTCAGAAGAGATAGATTTTGGTACAAATTACTTGGCATAGAACTAGAAGGATAGGGATAACAAAAGAAACCTGATTTTCGAAATAGATCTGAATAATAATAAGGTAGCCACCCTTTTGATAGACTTCCGCGAATACTTTGATTTAGAAAAAATAGCTAATTGATGGAGTCTGTAAAATCGAAGAAACCTGAATATTATAAGGATAAGTCATAATCAAAGTACCAATCGGAACAGTATCTGGAGTATTTTTGATAAAAAAATCCGTAATAAAAAAGTGAAGAGTAAACAGATTTCCTTCTGCTCACTCTTCACTGTTCACTAAATTAATTATCGAACTTATTTTTCAGAACTACTCTAAGTACGGCAACAGATAAGTTAGTATCCATCTCACAGGCCTGTTTCTGTCCGGGCTCTCAGGCAAAATCTATGATCCTGTTACAATGAAATCTGTTATTACAGAATATACAGTTTTGCATTTATTTAAGTTATAACTTTCTCCTCTGACGGCATATCTTTTGCTCCAGAGCCCGGACAGGGACAGGTGTGTATATTTAAAATTTTTTGGATACTTTTTTACCTGGAGGGGTACTAGGTTTCCGGAATGTCAATATTTTTTCCTATAAGACCCATAGCGAAACCTGCAACTGCACCAATGGGAGCTCCTACAAAGGCTCCTGCAGCTATAGATATACTGGCAAGAAAAAGATGAAGACCAGTATTATCCAGGCCGTCTACGGAAGGTAATACATGTTCTACAGCTTCTCCAACCTTTATAAATCCTGCTACTGCACCATCGATTGTGGATTTAAGTAAATTCTTACCATAACTCAGTTGTTCTTCCTTTGATGTGCCTGTCTGAAAACTATCTTTTGGTTCTGGACTTTCCTGTTTCTGAGAGGTTTTCTGGATCTGACCTGTTGTAGCAGATGCTAAATTTGCATTAATAAGCATTTTTTTTACCTCCACTTATAGAAATAATCTTTTTCCACCTGTAAATTTTTCTGTGATAAGAGTTAAAAAATATTATTCTCACGGATAATGTGTGCACATCTGTCCTTATCCGGGTTCTGGAGCAAAAAATGTGCTGTTAAAAGAGAAAATTATAACTTAAATAAATACACCACTGTATATTCTGTAAGTACAGATTTTATTGTAACAGATTCATAGATTTTGCGTAAGAACCTGGACAGAGACAGACTTGCGAGATAGATACTAACTTACCTCGGCCGTACCACATTATATCTTTACAGAATTATTTACAGAAAGAATTTGTTTAATTTATTATTTTTATGATAACATATTTTATATTTTATATAAAGAGCATATTGTTAACAAAATGTAAATTTTCGAATCATAAAAATCTTTTTAAATAATGTTTGCCTGCAAATTTTTCTGTGATAAAAGTTTACAACTAGTATCTCCATATGGATATCATCTTACCCGTTATCGTATCAAGCTATATCTTTACAGAATTATTTACAGAAAGAAAAACTTTGTACAGAGGCCAGATGAGATATGTTCGTTATCTACTTCGCAGAGACTTTGGTTTATTTTTCACTTTTCACAATTTTATGTTATAATATCCAAATAAAGTTAATAAAGGAGTAAATTATAAATTATGAAACTTGATTTTACCAGTCCGAAGAATTGTGTATGGGAGATTACTCAGTGTTGTAATATGAGGTGTCTCCACTGTGGTTCTTATGCTACAGGGAAAAGACAAAATGAGCTTACTACAGAAGAGGCCCTTGATTTATGTGATCAGTTAGGTGAAATTGGACTCACTTATATAACTATTTCAGGTGGAGAACCTTTGTTAAGACCTGATTGGAATCTTATAGTTGAAAGACTTCTCCTGAATAAGGTTAATGTATCTATAATAACAAATGGTTATTTTATAAAAGAGAACCTTCATAAGCTTATTCCTTTGAGACCATATATGTCTTATGTAGCTGTAAGTATAGATGGTTTGAGAGATACTCACGATTATATAAGACAGACTCCCGGAGCTTTTGATAGGGGTCTGGATGGACTGGAATTACTCAGAAAATTAAAATTTGCCACAGGGGTTATAACAACTGTTTCTCGATGGAATCTTCATGAACTGGAAAAACTGGAAATAGAACTTATGAGACGAAAAGTTCTTCACTGGCAGGTTCAGACAGTATTTCCAGGAGGAAGGATGAGAGAACATATGAAGCAGTTACCTTATCCGGAAGATATTATCCCTCTTGCACAATTTATAATAAGGGAAAATAAAAAATTTAAAGAGAAAAAGATACCTATCCATACTTTTCCTGCAGATTCTCTCGGTTATTGCAGTAGTATATGTCATAATTTGATGCCAGGATGGCAGGGTTGTCAGGCAGGCCTTCAGGCTATTGGCATAGAAAGTGATGGTAATATAAAAGGGTGTTTGTCTCTGTCTCCCGAAATCAAAACAGAAAAAGATCCTTTTGCTGAAGGCAGTATAAGGGAGAAACGTTTAAAAGAAATATGGGAGAATAAAAAAGGCTTTCTGTATAATAGAAAATTTGACAAAAGAAAGGTTAAGGGCTTCTGCAGAACCTGTGAACATCTGGAACGATGTCGTTGCGGATGCAGTCAAGCTGCTTATTTTGCAACAGGTAACAGATTTGAAAATCCCTATTGCCTCTACAGACTGGAAAAAGAGGGCCATAATATTAATGAACCCTATAATGTTGAAGTTATAAAGGAGAAACTTAAGGATTCCATAGAAGATGCTATGGAAAGAAAAAGGGAATTTTTTGGAAAGAAAGGTAATAATATAAATACCTCTCACGTCTCACGAGCCAAATGATTAATCTTAAAGAAAATTTAAGAAAACATGTAAATATTCTCTGTAATGAAATAGGCCCCCGTCCTTACTGGGGAACAAATATAAAGAAGGCTTCAGAATATATAAAGTCTGTTCTATCCTCTTATCCCTGTGAAATAATAGAAGAAGAAATATCTCTTCCTTATATGAAAACACACGAGTGTTCCTTAAAAGTTACATTTCCCGTTAAAGAAGATATTCCCTGTTTGCCCTGGGCAGGATTTTTTCCCTATTTTCCTGCAAGTCAGGAAGGGAAAGGAGAGAAAATTGACTTAATAGCTTTTGCGTCTCGAAAGGACCCTTCAATTTATGCGGGGAAAGCATTACTTTTAAATATTAAACCTGACTCCGCTGTTGGTTGGGATATCCTGGGGATTGAGAAATATTCGCCTTCAGTGATTATTCTTGCAGACACTATGGCAGAGGATTTCAATCATCTAAAATATGGGTCAAGCTCTCTTTTAATAGATATTCTTGTTATGCCTCTTTTTAAAAATTATATACCCAAGATTTTAATTTCCAGAAAAGAAGGAGATTATCTTAAAACACTTCTTGCAAAAGAAGAAAGAGTTTTTATTGATTACTCCTGTTTTACTTCTGAAGAAATAACAAAAACTATTAATATTGAAGCAAGACTGTCAGAGAAAACAGATATCCTTCTGTGGAGTCATTATGATACTGCCTGGGAATGTCCCCTCTGTCCAGGTGCCAATGATAATACTTCCAGTGTTTCTGTAGCTCTCGAACTTATTTCATTTCTTCAACAATCAGAGCTTTTTAAGAGACTCAGAGTATGTTTTGCCGGTGCTGAGGAATGTTCTTCTTTTTCTGGCCTGGCCTATTTTATAGATACTGAGGATTTTATGAAGGACTCATTATCGCGTATGGCCATTATGCTAATGGCAATGAGGGTACATCAAAGGATAATACCCGTGGTAAAACCACTGATAAATTCAAAGTATTTTCAGAAGTTAATAAAATATAAACGAATAAAGGATGTGAAAGCCTGTCTTGAACTTGAATGCCTGGGATGGGGCAAGGCTTTTTATCTTCTTACACCACAGAAGAGTCTTTTTGCAAAATATTATAGAGAAATTCGAGCTAAAACTCCGCGGCCTCTTATTCTGGTTCCTCAGAGTCTGGGGCTTGAAACTCACTGGCTTAATCTTTACAGAGATGCTTCCTCAGGGGTTTTGTCAGGAGAACAGCAGGGTTATCCTTTTCATACCATTCAGGATGTATCTTCAGAGATAGATTTGAATATGATGGAAGAAGCTATTTTTTTAATAAAAGAATTATTGGTAAAAATACTTTAAAAAAATATTTTTTACTCTTTACAATCTTGTCTAAAAACGTGATAATATGTACAAGTAAGTTTATGCCAATTTATTTATGGAAGGAGTAACAATTTAGATGGCCTTAGAGTGTGGTTTTCAGAAAAAAGTGTGTGATGAAAAGTGTGCCCTTTACGTTAAAGGAAGGAAAGAATGTGCTATAATGTCTATGACAGTTTTATTGGAAGGACTTCACAATATGGGAGTTCTGGCACATGATAAATGGATAAAAGAAGATCCTTATGAGAATTTTAATGAAGATGCCCTTGCTAAAGCTTTAATGGATGAAGAAGAAATAGATGACAAAAAAACAGATACAAAAAAGTAAGGTTTTTATAGAAAATGAAGAGGAGGTGGTCTTCTTTATAGTATTAACATCAGTAAGTTATTAAGAAAGGAGGTGAAAAAAAGACGTAGTGGTCTTTAAATATATGGATAAAGTTGGAGGAATTGGAAAGAAAATTGGCGAGAGTAAAGCAAGTAAGGGAAAGAAACTCGGAAAGAAACAGGATTTAAAACATATAGGTAAAAAGCATATTGAACCCAAAAAACCTGCACCTGTTCAACCCAAGGAAAGTCCCTTTAATAGAGATAAGATAGAACCATCGCCTGATCGTCCTTATATGCCATATACAGTTTATGGAATTAATCCCGGTGGCGGTGGCGGCGGCGGTGGCAATGTATTAATGTATGGAATCAATCCTGGTGGCGGTGGCGGCGGTATGCAGCCTATGTATGGGATTACTCCTGGTGGCGGCGGCGGTGGCAGTGTATTAATGTATGGGATTACTCCTGGTGGCGGTGGTATGCAGCCTATGTATGGAATCAGCGTGCCCATCAATCAGAATCCTGATCCGGGAATGATATGTTTATATGCCTTTACACCACAGGGTTAAATTTGTATAATTTTTTAAAAATAGAGAAGCTTGTCTTATCTATTTTTAAATTTCTTAAGGAATAGTTATGAAAGTACCTTATTATAATCTTTATTCTGCCGTATGGGAACTTACTCAATCCTGTAATATGAGATGTCTTCATTGCGGTTCCTATGCTACGGGAAAAAGACCTAATGAACTTACTACTGAAGAAGCTCTGGATTTATGTGATCAGTTAAGTGCTCTGGGATTAAAATATATTACCCTTTCAGGAGGAGAACCACTTTTACGTCCTGACTGGGATTTAATAGCTGAAAGACTTATCAGGAATAGTGTTCGTATAAGCCTTATAACAAATGGATATTTTATAAAGAAGAATATAGATAAGTTCCTTCGTTTAAAAACTTATATAGAAAAAGTTGCTGTAAGTATAGATGGTATAAGGGAAACTCATGATTATATAAGACAGACTGAAGGTGCTTTCCATAGAGGTCTGGAAGGACTCCAAATACTTCGGCGTATTGGAATTTCTACTGCTGTCATAACAAGTGTTTCAAGATGGAATCTTCATGAGTTAGAAGAATTAGAGATAGAACTTATGAAGAGAAAAGTCCTTGGCTGGCAGGTTCAGGTAGTTTTCCCCGGAGGAAGAATGAGAGAACATCTTTCTCAGATGCCAGAACCAGAAGATATAATTCCTGTGGCACAATTTATCCTTCGGGAGAGCAGGAAATTTAAATCCCGTAAGGTTCCTATAGATACTTTTTGCGCTGATGATATGGGATATTATAGTACTATTTGTAAATTTATAAATCCCTGCTGGCAGGGATGTCAGGCAGGGATTCAAAGTATAGGAATAGAAAGTGATGGAACTATTAAAGGTTGCTTATCTCTTTATCCTGAAATAAGTGATAAGAAAGATCCTTTTGCCGAGGGGAATATAAGGAAGAAAAGCCTTAAGGAAATATGGGGAAATAAAAATGGTTTTAGTTATAACAGAAGGTTTGATAAAAGAAAAGTCAGAGGATATTGTCGTAAATGTGAGTTTTTAGAACTCTGCCGTTGTGGTTGCAGTGAAGTTGCCTATTATGCTTCAGGGAGTAGATATGAAAATCCCTATTGTCTTCACAGATTGGAAGCTCTGGGTTATGACATTAATGAACCTTATAATTCCAGAAAGATAAAAGAAAAATTTAAAGATGCTATAGAGGAAGCAGAGTATTGTAAAAAATTATTTAAAAAGAATAAAAATTTATAAAAAATTTATTTTACCTGCTTTACTTTTTTAAAAATGTTGTGATAATAATTATACAGATGTTTTTAACTTCAGTAAAAAAATGAAAATATTAGGAGGGTTTTATTATGATACCACAATTCCCACATTTTCCACATTTCCCGAAATTCCCACATTTCCCACCGCACGGGCCAATGGGGCTACAAAATCCAATGCAGATGATGATGAAAATGATGCAGATGATGAAAATGATGCGACAGATGATGGGAGGTCACTGCTCTCCCATGAGGGGTGGAATGCCCGGTATGATGCCACAGATGCCCGGTGGTTTTAGTCCGAATATGGGTAATAATATTGGTAATTTCATTGGTATGCCCGGTGCCCAGGCAGGAGCATGGGCAAG
>Ga0302240_1001420_pt1 | contig 19084 bp, 17 predicted proteins | sample AAG_UR_His_MG_FD_193538 | JGI IMG/M metagenome (GOLD analysis project Ga0302240, IMG submission 193538) | Enriched activated sludge microbial communities from anaerobic digester in WTTP, New Holstein, Wisconsin, United States - AAG_UR_His | ecosystem: Engineered > Bioreactor > Anaerobic >... | reverse complement strand
GACTATTTCGCTCAACTGTCGGGTTTTGGAATGGCAAATCGTCACCGTGGCGTGGGCATTGAGCAGCATCAGAGCAACTGGTTTGCCCAGAATCGGGCTGCGTCCCACTACAACGGCGTGTTTGCCTGCTACGGGAATTTGGTAGTACTGGAGAAGCCGCATAATGCCGGCCGGCGTCGCCGAACCATAGGCCGGTTCGCCCATCGCCATCTTGCCGAATCCCAGAACCGTTACACCATCAACATCCTTTTCCACACTTATTCTGTCAAAACAGCGCCGCTCGTCTATCTGTGCGGGGACGGGGTGCTGCAATAAAATTCCCTGTACGGCAGGATTTTCGTTGAGCTTGTCAATTTCCGAAAGCAGTTCATCGGTAGTTGTCGTCTGCGGCAGGACTACTTTCAAAGACTCCATGCCCACGCGCTGGCAGGCGTTGCCTTTCATTCGGACGTATGTCGCCGACGCCGGATCTTCTCCGACAAGAATAGTCGCCAGTATCGGCGTCTCCCCTTGAGATTTCTCCTTAATTGTCTTTACACGCAGCGCCAGCTCTCCTTCTATCTTTTGTGCCAGCGTCTTACCATCCAGTACTATTGCAGCCATTATCTTTTTTACCTTTCAATTTCTTATTCATACTATTTTTTTCATATCACGATTGCCATTACATGTCCTCCGCCGGCGGGGCACATCATGCGTACAATGTCAGCAACGCTTTTCTTTACGACACAATCTCAAAAGAACAAGGGGTTGCAACCCCTTGTTCAAATTGGGCAGGCGCCCCGAAATCGACGAAAGCGGTGATGTTTATACCGTTCAGGCACGAAGCTTTTGGAGCACCTCTTCATATTCCTTCTTGAGGAAAGGCGGTTTGGAAGGGCCTAGCGCTTTTTGGAGAATTTCCCGAGTCTGCGAGGGATCCATCTCCGCAAGGGCCTTAACAGCCAGAAGCTCCCTCAACGTGCGCCCTGGAAAGAGGCGGGTAACCTTTTTTTCCGCCGGGTCAAAGGATTGGATATAGTTCCGGTCAATGAGCTTCCGGTAGACGTTTATGCTCACGGCAATTTCATCCGCGGCATTGTCCATAACGTGCAGGCCGTTATTGAGAGGAAGAACAAATGTCGTCTCTGCCGGACCGAGAACTTCATTGGACTCTTCCTGAAGTTCACAAAATTCTTCCTTTGTGCCGTCGTCGAGCCGTTTATATTTCTTTTCCCGCATTTTTCCGAAGAGCGTTCCGACAACCCCCCAGCCGTTATGATCGTGGATGATATCCTTCTGCCCCGCTTCCCAGATGTAGGCCAGAACAATAAAACTTTTATCGGGGCTGCGGTAAATGGTGTATTCGTTTGACCAGATACCGGCTCGCTCGATGCCGGCAGAAGCTTCATGGGAAATGATTCGTTCCAGATAACTGCAAAACCAGTCCGGCTGAGAAGTAAGTTCCGCCACCAGTTGTCGTCCGCGTTCCACGCTGCCGACGATGGTTTTCTCTTCGGAAAGCATCTTCTGGTATTCACCACAGAATTTTTCAAACTTGTCCATTTGTTCCTCCCTTGTCATTCCCGCCCGATCTGGGCTTATGGGCAACACCATACCTGCGAACATGAGACCATGATTGATATGCAGGATCTTCCGGATTTCTATCCAGTTTTTCCTTCTCTTCAACATATTTCTTGCGGATGTTCTTGCTTTTATATAGTTGCCGGTCTTTTCCTACTGGACAAACCTTGGTGCAGATTCCGCAGGGATTGGCGCGGTTTGCCACCAATTCTTCGTGCATTTTCAGGCAGGCCGTCTTGTCGTAGTCCCCGATGATCTGATCCTCCCGAACTTTAATGGCGTTTTTGGGACACAATAAAGCGCAAAGTTCGCATTTAATGCAGAGTTCCTTAGGTTGCAGGTCATCGGCGGGAATTTCAGCCGTTGTAAAGACAGAGGCAAAACGGACTCGCGGACCAAATTCAGGGGTGAGCAGACAATGGCTCATCCCGATAGTTCCCAGCCCCGCGTATTTTGCCGCCGGTACATGGCCAAAAGCCGCGATATTTGCACTCTTCAAGGCCCTCATGGATGTGTAGGTATCACGGGTGAAGGGAAAAGAAGCGTGCCCAATCCGGTTTAAATGACGGGTCAGTTCCATGACCAGATTGTCGAGCTGGCGGTTCGTGGTGTCGTATACTTCTTTATGCAGGGCCGAAGGCGTGGTCTCCACAACAGGCAGCGGCATGGACATCCCGAAAACAATGACGGTGCGGGCCTGCGGGAATATTGCCCGGGGACGAAAAGCCGGCGGAACCTCTCCAAATTCATCCCATCTTTCCACGGGGGCAAACCCCACGATATCGGCATCTTTTTGTTTGCAAAACCGGATAATGTCATCCTTGAGCTCCCGGCCTTCCAGAGATGTGGTCATCTTCGCGTCTCCTTTAAAAAGAATTTTCCGCACCTGCCGCACTACTTTAAATTTATGCGTCCTTCACTGGAGAAAGGAAGCTGACGGCTTCCCAGCACCGTTTTAACAACAACCTTCCCTGTTATTTTATAAGGCAGGTTTCCTTCTGTTAAAATAGACTTCAGGCTGCCGCTTAAGTCTATAAATTTGGCCGCGACGGGCGCTTGAACCCGCGTTGTCGCCGCAGAAGAAACGAGCAGTTCCTTTTCCAGACACCCGTTGCCGATTTCTTCATTTTTGAGATAAACGGTGTATTCAAAAGATTTAAAGGTCAGGTCAAATCTGTTCGGATTATGCACGTCAAGATCAAGAATAATATTCACATCGGTCAATGACAGCGGTCGCAGAGAAACGCCGCGCAGAACAAAAGACGGCTTCTCCATCACCCAGCTAAGGCAAGAGGCCAGAAAGATAGCAATGAAAAACAAGAATGATACCTTGCAGGCTATCCCCGCTTTTTTGGCGAGCACTTTTTTCATCTTTTTGAAACCTCTATTTCATCTGTTACGGTTAAGCAGGAGCGGCGGTAAATGTCCCGCTGCTCCTGTTTACTAATCTTTAACTAATTTTTATCCAAATCTGCAAAAATATTTCCGGGGACGATTGGTGAACTGCTGGCTTTGATAATCGCAGTCGCCGTATGTTCCCGGCAGCTTAGAACTTGTATAATTCCATTCGGCTCCGGCTGCTCACCCTCGACCGCGATGGTCCGGAACATATCTCCCGCTGCGATGCCGTCCCTGCATCCTTTGTCGAGGTAAATGATATCCAGCAGAGACTGGTAAGGGCAGTCTTTGCCGGCAGCTATGATCATGCCGTTGATATTCGGTCGGCGGAATTGCCCCGTAGTTCGCGGGATCTCCATTGCGTAGTAGGGTACAAGAAGCTCGCCTTTCTCAATTTCCCTGAAACATTTGGTAATCAAAGCCTTCGTTTCGCCGTCTTTAGCTTTCACAATTTCGGCAATGCCGTTGATCGACAGAACATACCCTATTTTCGCCCCGGTAACGGGATGCTTCAAAAGTTTTGAAGTTTTTACTACGTAAAATTTATCCCTGATCGCGACGGGCTGATCAAAGTCAGCATAAATAATATCCCCGATGCCAAAGAAGGACTGACCGGAAGGAGATGCGCTGATTTTTCCGCCCTGAGGAATCGAATCAGCGATATAACCCGCCGCCATGAACGTGTTTTCATCAACGAGCGGTTGTTTTTTAAGGGACTTCGCTTTTTTCCCCGAATCACCTATCACAGGCTCCTGGTAGGCAGCGAAGTCTTGCCGCCCGGCTTCCTTTGTTAATTTTTCCTTTTTTATCAGATAAAGAGGAATCCTAATTACCTGGTTGGGATAGATCTTGTCAGGATTTTTTATCCAGGTATTTTCTTTCCAGATCTTGGGCCAAAGGAAAGCATTTTTCAACTCCGCGTCAGCGATGTCCCAAAGGGTATCGCCCTTTGTTACTTTATGCTCTTTCATTTCCCGGGTCTGCGCAAAGACAACCGAAGTGCAAAGCAGAAAAACTATGAATGCAAATTTTATTATTCTGGTTTTCGACATGCTCGTTCTCCTTCATTTTTTGTCGCGGCTGAAAATAACCCAGATGATCGTCACTGTCAAGAATATTGATAATTAATGAGAATTACCTGTTTCACCGTATGGAGAAAAAAGGAAGGCCATTCCATTTTTCTGGAATTGTCAAGCCGCAAGTACAACTATAACTTGCTTTTAGGACCCGATTAAAGATAATAATTTTGCACAGGCATTACGGAAAACCTGAAATGCAGGGAGACAGGTCATGAAGGACGTTCTAAAAAATCGCGCCCGACGCATCGAAGAACTGCTGATTAAAGAAAAAACGGCGTGCATAGTGGCGACAAAAGACGAAGAAGGCATCCATTGGAACGGCAACATCTACCCCGATGAAGCCGCGCTGGAAGAAGCGATGTATTTAACGGCCTGCGATTATGATAACAAACCACTGGTGATTATCTCCAGCATTAAGCCTTCCGGGAAAAACGGCAAGAGTCTGTGTTGAAAAAAGAATATAAATAATATGGACATAGACTGGCAGGGGCATAAAGCACCGACAGTGTAATTAGCCGCAGTCTAACGCTCCTCAAGATAATGCGAGATCGGCTTTGGTGTATCGATAAAGAAACCCTGAACACCGTCAATGTTTATTTCTCTGAGGAGTTTATATTGCAACTCTGTTTCGATACCTACCGCTATGACTGCCACGTCGACACTGTGGGCGATGGTGCATAGTGATGCGATAAAAAATCGCGTGTCACTTTCAGCGTCCTTGATTTCTTCCGTATATGCTCTGTTGATCTTTACATATTTGGGTTGCAGAGAGTGCAGATAGGCAAAGTTCGACAATCCCCGACCGAAATGATCTATCGCTATATCATGGCCATGATCTTTAACGAACATTTGAAATTCCCTGATCAGGGGTAAATTGTGGATAGCTGCAAATTCAGGGAATTCGAATATAATCCCCGGCACGGATGAAGAAGATTTTTTTAAGGTATCATAGATCCATTCCATGAAACCGGAGTCAGAAAGAGATGCCGGAGAAATATTAACCGCAACCTGGTCGATATTCAGTTGACTGCGATCCAGCTTAAGAACCTCTTCCAGGACGATTCGATCCAGAAACGGGATAAGCCCCAGCCTCTCAGCATAAGGCAGAAAACAGTCGGCATTGAACATCCGTCCTTCTTCCGGCTGGGTGATCCTGGAAAAGATCTCCAGATGAAGGATCGCGCCTCGATCCGCTGTTTGCGCAACAGGCTGAACAAAGAGATTTATCCCGCGGGCCTGGATGACCTTTTCAAGCGCTGTTTTCCATTGCTGCTGTCCGGCAGGCATTTTTCCCGCTTCATCCGTCATCGCGATAATATGCCAGCAGTTGGGATCTGCTTGCTGGGCCAGGCGCAACGCTCTATCCGCTTCAGAAAGGAGCAGGCTTAAGGGAGCCGAAGAAGCAAACGTGACGGCGCCGGCATGGGCGATATTGTCCGCTCCCGAAGTATGCAAAGACGCCAGCCCGCATAACTTGTTGATCACATTAGACGCCGCCGATCCGGCATCACCCGGCAGAGCATCCGGCAGAAAAATGCAAAAGTCGCCGCCGGTGAGACGAGTTATAACATGATTGGAATAAGGTTCCATAGTTTCTCGAAGAATTTTGGCCGTTTCCTTCAGTAATGCATCACCGGCTTCAAGCCCCCTGGCTTGATTGAGCAAGCTGAGATTATTTAATTGAACCAGAAGCAAAACACCCTTAGCATCTCCCTGCCGCTGCTCCAGATATGCTTTCACCTGACCCTCCAGACAGCGGCGGTTGCCCAGGCCGGTTAAAGGGTCATAATAGGCGTGCCTGCGAAATTCTTCAACAACGGTAACCTGCTCCTCAAACATCGTCTGAACTTTTTTGACCATGCGATTCATGGCAAGCACGACCTGCTGAAGTTCCTTTGTCCCGGGAAGGATCTCCTGGTAGTTATACTCCTTTCTGCAAATGGCGTCCGCCTGATCTTGTACTCCGGCCAGGGGCAGAAGAATTTTTCGTAATCCCCATGCTCCGGCAAGAAGAACAAAGATGCCGCAAACAACGAACAAGATAGTGGTGCGAACACTGGACAGCCAGAGTGTCTGATAAGCATATCCGGGATGGCTTTTGACAAAAATCGTACCGGTCTGACGCCAGCCCGTAATGATATTAGCGGTTGCTTCAGGTGTTTCGATGGGAACCAGGAGCACGAACCACCGGGGAACTCCTTCAATGATGACATTGTGTTTTCGTTCGCTTAATACTTTCCCTTGCAGATCGGTCAGTCTGATAATTTCATAATACCCCCGATCAAAAACGGCGTTGATCATAACTTCCATCCTAACCTCATCGCTTTTGACGGAAGGCCGGGAAATCGCCAATGCCAGAGATGTGGCCGTATCCTGCGCGTGAGAGTCTAACTGTCTGATCACGAATGAACGATTGTTTTCAAAAGTGATCATCCATGTTCCTGCAAGCAGAATGAAGAAAAGCAAAAGTGTGAAAATGATTAATTGTCGATAAAGGGTCATAGTAAAATCCTTATGATTATTTATTTTCTGACATTCTCTTTAACAGATTACGCCACGGTTTAAGACGACTGCTTTCCGTTGATTCTCCCTGTCCACGCTGCTGGGCCATCCAGAGTTCAGTACCGTTGAAGCTGAAGATGGGCATCAGGTCGCTTCTCTCGGAGGCCGGTCGAATAGACTTATTCAGGTTGTCGAGAACTAAAGGCTCATCACCCGGTTTGTCGGCGTAAGTCAGAACCATGTGGGTTTTGCCGATCTGCAGTGACTTTACATAAGTAATTCTTAATTTTTCTTCGGGAATTCTCATGGCCTTCAATGTAAAGTACTTGGCTATCGCATAGTCTTCGCAATCACCGGCTCCTCTCCCCAGAAATTCAACAGGTGTTGCCCAGTAATCCCGAACACCCCAGACGTCAATATCTTCTCTGTATGGTACTTTATTGATGAAAGAATTGACTTTTTCCAGTTTTTCCCTGTCTGAACTGCTCCCTTCTCTACGCATCAAATTTTCCCAGGATAAGAGACGCGTCTGCGCTTGTTTGCCCCATTTTTCCTTTGCCTGTAACAGGACACTTTGATCCAGATGAAAGATATCGTCGGGAAAGGCAATAATGGATTGTAACAACCCTGCGATTAGTATCAGAAGCCATACAACCCCCTTGAGGGGGATGCCCATGACAGTTTGTCGTTTTGATCGCGGCAGCACATTATTCATTAATTATGAACCATCGGACATACTGCTAACAGCTCTTATTTTATCAGGAAGCAAGTCGGCAGCAAAACGCTGCAGTGATCGAAAAAGGAATCAACCATATTTCCGTTATTCATATTAAAGGGAAAACGAATATGAAATTACCTGCGATACAAACCGGTCTTCCTGAAAACGAAAGCCAGAATGAGCAAGCACCCGAGACCAACTCCCAGCAGGAACATCGTCAATGGTTCAGGAATATTTTTAGGCGGTGGCGGCGGCGGCTTCGGAGGAGGCGAACAAGGTGAACAAGGTGGACAGGAACAGTATTCAGGAATTGAATCATTTTTAGATTGATCGGCGGTCACGTTTTCATGGTCCTTATCAATTACAGGATTAGATCCGGAACTATTATCAGAAGCAGGCTTTGTCTCATCGCAGGGACAAGGGGGGCAAGGCGGACAAAGTGGAGGATGAGCCGGAGGACCGCCAAAATAGCCGGGGATGGGATAGTGTCCGGAATAATGCTGATCGTTTGGAATGTACTGAACCGGTGTTTTCTCGGGAGGAAAATCCTGAGACGGGTCCGATAATGTTGGTAATCCCGCAGAAGGGTCTGCATCCAATTCCTCGTATTTGGCTTTATCAGGGGGGGGAGCAGTGGCATAGCTGTTGCAGCATTGTGTTCTGATTTGTGTAATTCCATCTGTAATATAGCCGTCGCCTGCCGGTAACAAAATCGGCGTTTTTTTGTGGAAAATGGTATTGTTCTTTCTATAATGGACATGAGCCCACGTAGCTTTTTCCAGTTTGCCCATTTGGGCGTTTTCCCAATTAAAATTGGCAAAATGCGCTTTCAATACCGGGTCGTTGGCTACAGTCGTTTTGAAATCCGCAATAGAATGGATGGAGTTTTTCTTACACAAGCCATACCACTTCCCTTTTTTTTCGAAACTGGAATCATCAAAATCCTGCTGAGCTGATTCTTTATTCACCGCAACTGTTTTCTGCGATGCTGAATTTGAGGATGTTTTATTCGGTATGAGATACAGGGCTGCGCTGATGACAACAATGAGCAACAAGACGAATAAAATTATGATAGGATTTTTTCCGCTGCGATTTTGATGTAACATTTTATTATCTGCCTCAGTTCAAGATGATTCCAATTGTTATTATCGGTGAACTTTCCCCTTAGCCTAAATTCTTAAGGATAATTGCGGTTGCATCACAGATGCATAAACGGACTGGTATATAGAGACGCGAAACTTGCGTGTCAAGTGATTTCGGCGGCAGATTTAATATTATTTGCAGTACAACTAAAATAGAAATCAAACTATTGTCAGCACAAAAAAAGAGGGTTAACCGATTAAACAGCTAACCCTCTGTTTTTCTTATGGTGCCGAAGACTGGATTTGAACCAGCACAGGCATTCACCCACTAGACCCTGAACCTAGCGCGTCTACCAATTCCGCCACTTCGGCAGGTTGGAGAAGAACTATAACGATCTGTGCCTTCTTGTCAAGATAAAATGATGTTGAATTTAATTACCAAAATGATTATGGTAGCGCACAAATTAAACTTGAGCTGATGAGAAACTGATGATCGTATTTAAAGGCATTGAAAATATTACGGAAGATTTTCGCGGTTCGTTTGTTACGATCGGTAATTTTGACGGTGTGCACCTGAGCCACCAGATTATTTGCCGCAAACTGGCAAATGAGGCCAAGGCAGCGGGGACAAAATCGCTGGTCATCACCTTTGATCCGCACCCGAAAATGATTCTGCATCCCGATATCCGCCCTTTTTATCTGATTACCACCTTAGATGAAAAATTAAAGCTTTTAGAAAAATGCGGGGTTGATGGAACACTGGTCATTCCTTTTTCAATGGAATATTCTAAAGTCACCGCCGAACAATTTGTTTTCGGTTTTCTGGGACAAAAACTGGCAGTTAAAAAAGTTATTGTCGGTCATGATTACGCCTTTGGCCGGGGCAAACAGGGCAACAGCGACTACTTGATTTCTTCCGGAGCAGAGCTGGGCTTTGAAGTGGAAGTGATCGATGCCATTAAAATAGGGGCTGAAATTGTCAGCAGCACGTTGATCAGAAATTTAATTCTCGCGGGTGACGTCCGCTCCGTATATCGGTTTCTGGGCAGATGGTACAACATTTCCGGCAATATTGTTTCCGGCCAGGGACGGGGCGCCGGGCTTGGTTTCCCTACGGCGAATCTCTCGCCGGAAAGAGAACTGCTGCCGTCGGCAGGCATATACGCCGCCTTCGCCGAGCTCGAAGGAAAGAGTTATATGTCTGCTTTAAATATTGGAGAAAAGCCGACATTTGGCGATTATACATCTACTTTTGAAGCTTATTTGCTGAATTTCACAGGGAACATAAGAGGCAAAAAAATTAATATTCTATTTGTGGAGAAGCTGCGGGATATAGTCAAATTTGACGGTCCCGAACCATTGAAGCGACAGATAGCGGCGGACGTGGAAAAAGCAAAAACCATCTTAATCAATAATATGAACAACAACGAATAAGGAAATACTTTTGGAGGTAATATGTTGAAAATAGCCATAATTGGCGCGACAGGGATTGTAGGACAGCAGGCAATTATCAGTTTGATTGGTCATCCCTGGTTTAAAATCACGAAGCTGGCGGCTTCCGAGCGATCCGCCGGGAAAAACTACCGCGAAGCTCTGAAAGACGCCAACGGCTCATCACGCTGGTGGTGTCCGGAGGAACTGCCTGAAGAAATCGGAAATATGCCGGTCGAAGATGCTTCTTCGTTTGATGCGACTTCCGTAGATATAATTTTTTCCACCATGGACGCCGGTCCGGCCAAAGAATTGGAACCGAAATATGCGAAAACGACACCGGTAATCAGCACAGCCTCGGCATTTCGCTACGAACCGGATACACCGATCCTGGTCGGCGGGGTAAATATGGAACACGCCGCCCTGCTAGCCGTTCAGCAAAAAAATCGCGGCTGGAAGGGTTTTATATCACCGAAATCAAACTGCACAATTGCCGGTTTGGTGGTTTCTTTAAAACCAATTCAGGATGCCTTTGGTGTAAAGCAGGTGGTAATGACATCACTGCAGGCTATGTCCGGCGCCGGAAGAACACCGGGGTTGTCCGCCATGGATATGACGGAAAATGTCGTTCCCTATATCGCGGGGGAAGAGCCAAAAGTGGAAACCGAACCGCAGAAAATCCTGGGTAAGTTCACCGGTGAAACGATTGAAAACGCTCCCTTCGGCATTACGGCAACCTGTACCCGTGTACCGGTCATTGACGGCCACCTGGTTTGCGCTTTTGTGCAGACGGAAAAGCCCTGCAGCCCGGAAGACGTTAAAAAAGTAATGATGAATTACGGCAAAGAATTTGCGGAGCTGGCACTGCCCAGTTCACCGGCGCACCTGATCGACGTAACCGACGATCCTTTCCGCCCGCAGCCGCGCATGGATCGGGACAAAGGCGGCGGCATGACCGTAACTGTCGGACGTATCCGTAAAGATCCGATTTTGGAAAACGGCATCAAATATGTCTGCCTGGCCCACAACACCAAACTGGGGGCGGCTAAAGGAGCGCTGCAGACAGCGGAGTATCTGGTGAAAAATTATCTGAAACTGGTTTAGCGCACAACATTGAAGGCTTTGTAAAAACCGCGAAATCAAACATTTCAGCCGCAGTCGTATTAGTTAAAGTACGGCTGCGGCTTTTTATTGATTAATTCAACGGCTGCATTTTTTTCTTGCCTGCTGCTCCTTTTTTGTATAAACGTCAACCCAATAAATTTTAGAGGTTGACAATGAAAAAAATTATTCCCGTTCTCCTGCTGACATTGATCCTGACTTTAACATCGCACAGAGCTTTGGCCGTCAACTTTTATGACGGCGCCCGCGCAAAAGGCAATTATTTTTTAAGCTACACTTCCGTTTATCTTGCCGACGAAACAACCGACAGCAAAGGCAAAAAAAGCCGCGACAACTATGATCTCGCCAAAGTGGAAGAACTGTTGCGCTGGAGCTACTACACGGGAGATTTTGTCGCCTCCGCTCTCGTGCCCGTCGCTCACATGTCTGTGGGCTCGCTCGACCAGGAATCTTCCGGACTTGGGGATATCATCCTCGGCGCCGGTTATTTCCTCCCCTGCAAACAAGCCGATATTCTACCGATGGTGTTTGTAAAATTCCCCACGGGGGAATACCGTGCAGACAAGGCGGTTAATATCGGTTCGAACCAGTATGATGTCAGGCCCATGATTTTCCTGTATAAAAATTTAGGCAAGTTCAGCATCGACGCCGCCGCGAAATATTTTATCCGCTTCCAGAACCCGGACACCAACGTTTTACCGGGAAATGAATTTCATCTTCAGGGGCTTCTCGGATACAATATAACAGACCGGTTCAAAATAGGTCCTTCCGTCAACTGGATGATCAGCCGGAGCAGAGAAGTGAACGGAACAAAAGTCGCCGACAGTTCCAGAGAGGCGCTCTCCATGGGAGCCGATGCTTATTACCGTTTTTCGAAGATCAGTCTCACGGCGACCTATCTTTATGATGTCTATACCGAAAATTCAACTAAAGGTCATTTTTTCCAGTTGAAGGCCGTGTACCGTTTTTAGGACGGCACCTGGAAAATGTCATCTTATTAAGATTTTACAAGCCCCCGGCCTCATGTTTCCGCTGCCGGCGCCAAATCAACTTAAATTTCTTGAGTATAATTATCATTACTGGTATAGGAACTGGTTTGTTTATCAACTTTAATTAAGGATGTGTGCTATGCAAAACCCCAATTTTAGTTCAGGACCTTGCAGTAAAAGACCAGGATGGAGTGTCGACGCTTTGAAAGATACACCGGTCGGCCGCTCGCATCGTTCCGCGCTGGGCAAAGAAAGATTAGCGAAAGCAATCAGCGAAACAAAAAGAATCTTAAACATTCCGGAAGATTATCTTGTCGGCATTATGCCCGCTTCCGACACCGGCGCTTTCGAAGCCGCCATGTGGAGCCTTTTAGGACCGAAACCGGTTACAGTATTAGTATGGGAAAGTTTTTCCAACGGCTGGGCGACCGATATTAACAAGCAACTTAAGCTCAATCCGACAATTTTAAAAGCCGACTACGGGAAATTGCCCGATCTGAAATCAGTTGACTGGACAAATGATGTTGTCTTTGTAGCCAACGGCACAACCAGCGGGGTAAAAGTTCCCGACTGGAGCTGGATTCCCGACAGCCGTGAAGGCTTATCATTTTGCGACGCGACCAGCGCCTGTTTTGCCATGGAAATTGACTGGTCCAAACTGGATGTAACCACTTTCTCCTGGCAGAAATGCCTGGGCGGTGAAGCCGCCCACGGCATGCTGGTTTTAAGCCCCAGAGCAGTAGCCCGCCTGGAATCTTATGATCCGGCCTGGCCGATGCCCAAAATCTTCCGCCTCAAGAAAGACGGAAAAATAAACCGCGCCATCTTCCAGGGTGAAGTTATCAACACCACTTCCATGATCTGTGTGGAAGATTATCTGGACGCCTTAAAGTGGGCGGATGAACTCAGCCTCGACGGTCTGATCAAAAGAAGCAGGGCTAACTTGAAAGTTGTGGAAGACTGGGTTGCCAAAACTGACTGGGTGGACTTTCTGGCGCAGGATGCCGCAATCCGCTCCAATACTTCGGTTTGTTTGATGGTAACAAGCCCTAAAGTGAATGCGCTTCCCAAGGAAGAAAAAGGGAAATTTCTCAAAGGCATTGCCTCAGAGTTAAGCAAGAAAAACATTGCTCATGACATCAATTCCTACAAGGACGCCCCGGCGGGATACCGCTTCTGGTGCGGCCCGACTATTGGCGAGGAAGACATTAAAGCGGCGCTTGCCGGACTGGAAAAAGTTTACAACGAAAAGATCAAGGATCTGTAATAAGGAGAATAGTTATGAAACGAGTTTTAGTCAGCGATTCTATGGCTTCGGAAGTCGTAGAAATACTGAACAACGCACCTGGCATCAAGGTTGAAGTAAAAACAAATCTGAAACCGGAAGAATTAAAAGCTATTATTAAAGACTACGATGCGTTGATCGTGCGTTCATCCACCAAAGCAACCGCCGAAATAATCGAAGCGGCAACCAAGCTTGCCGCCATCGGCCGTGCCGGCGCCGGTGTCGATAACATTGACATCCCCGCCGCCAGCAAACGCGGCATCGTCGTCATGAATACCCCCGGCGGCAACACGGTGACAACAGCCGAACACGCCATAGCCATGATGCTTTCACTCGCCCGGCGTATTCCCCAGGCCACCGCCTCCATGAAAGCCGGCAAATGGGAAAAAAGTAAATTTATGGGCAATGAGTACTGCAACAAGACATTGGGCATTATCGGACTGGGACGGGTCGGTACCATTGTCGCGGACCGCGCCCAGGGCCTCAAAATGAACGTAATCGCCCATGATCCTTTCATCTCCCCGGATGTGGCCGAACAAATGGGGATCACCCTTGTTTCCCTCGATGAAATTTATGAGAAAGCGGATTTCATCACCGTGCACTCGCCTCTGTCCAAAGAAACAAGAAATCTTGTCGACGCCAAGGCCTTTGCCAAAATGAAGAAAGGCGTATTTCTGATTCACTGCGCCCGCGGCGGCATCGTCAATGAAAAAGACCTGTACGACGCTCTCGTCTCGGGCAAGGTCGCCGGCGCCGCCGTCGATGTTTTTGAAGAAGAGCCGACCAAAAATACGGAATTGATCTCCCTTGATAACGTCATCTGCACACCGCACCTGGGTGCTTCCACCGACGAAGCACAGACGAATGTGGCCATTGCCATCGCCCATCAAATAGCCGCCTATTTTGCCACCGGCGAAATTAAAGGTGCAGTCAACTTCCCGTCCGTCAGTGCGGAAATCATGGCGGTCATCCGTCCCTATCTGGATCTGGCGGAAAAACTGGGCTCTTTCCAGTCGCAGCTGGTAACCGGCGCCATTCAGGAAATCAACATTGAATACAGCGGCGAAATTCTCAACTATAATGTCGCTCCGGTGACCATCTCCCTGCTGAAAGGTCTTCTTGAACCTATTTTGCAGGAAAACGTCAATTATATCAATGCCCCGGTTATCGCTAAAGAAAGAGGCATCAAGGTTGTGGAGTCCAAGAGCAGTGAATTGAAAGACTACACCAACATGATCACGCTGACTGTTAAAACTTCCAAAGAAACAAGCACCACCGCCGGCGCCCTGTTCCAGAAACATGATCCGCGCATCGTCCGGATAAACGAATTTTCCGTGGAAATCGTTCCGGAAGGCCACTTACTGGCGGTATACAACGATGATCAGCCGGGTGTCATCGGTAATCTGGGAACAACACTGGGCAAAAATAAAGTTAATATCTCCCGGCTGCATTTAAGCCTGGATACCGCGACCAAGCACGCGATGGTTGTCTTGAATACTGATACGGCCGTCACGGAAGATATCCTGGATAAAATGAGGAAACTGCCCCACGTAATTTCCATTAAACCGATAAAAATGTAAGGATGGCAGCTATGGCAAATGTTGCAGTAGTGGGCACACAATGGGGAGATGAGGGCAAAGGAAAACTCGTTGATCTCTACACGGAAGGCGCCGACGTCATCGCCCGTTTCCAGGGCGGCAATAATGCGGGCCATACACTGGTGGTCAAGGGCCGCAAAACCATTTTGCATTTGATTCCATCGGGGATTTTGCACGATAATAAAATCTGCATTATCGGCAACGGTGTTGTCGTTGACCCGGTCGTGTTAATTCAGGAAATCGAAGAGCTGCAAAAAGGCGGTCTGTTCCCTCCCCATACGAAACTGTATGTCAGTGAAAAAGCTCATCTGATAATGCCTTACCACAAGCGTTTGGACATGGCGCGCGAGGCCAGCAGTAAAGGCAAGAAAATCGGCACAACGGGCCGGGGTATTGGACCGGCGTACGAAGACAAAGCCGCCCGCATCGGTATTCGTGTGTGTGATCTGTACAACGAATCCCTGCTGCGGGAGAGACTGCAGCGCAGTCTGAACGAAAAAAACTTTTTGCTGACAGGCCTTTATTCAGAACAGCCTCTGTCGGCGGATGAGATTGCCGCTGAGTACCTGGCGTATGCCCGGAAAATCAAACCGTATGTTGCGGATACCTCGCTGATTCTGGACAACGCAATGAGAGCGGGAAAGAAAATTCTTTTTGAAGGCGCACAAGGCGCCCACCTCGACATTGACCATGGAACATATCCTTACGTTACTTCTTCCAATACTGTTGCCGGCAACGCCGCCTGCGGTTCGGGAATCGGCCCCAACGTCATCAACAACATAATTGGAATCTGCAAAGCCTATACGACCAGGGTCGGCGAAGGACCGTTTCTCACGGAACTGAACGACGAAATTGGAGATTATATTCAGCAGGCCGGGCAGGAATTCGGCGCTACGACGGGCCGAAAACGCCGCTGCGGCTGGCTGGACATGGTGCTGGTGCGGCAGGCTGTGCGCACGTCCGGCATCACCGCCCTGGCCATTACCAAACTCGATGTCCTGACGGGGCTGGACAAGGTCAAAATCTGCGTTGGTTATGAAGCAGCGGACGCTGAATTCACTCACGCCGTGCCTGCAGATATTGACCTTTTCGGGCAATGCCGGCCGGTATATGAAGAATTTCCCGGATGGAAGGAAAGTATTCCGGAGATTCGCAAACTGGAAGAACTTCCCGCCAATGCCCGCAGATATTTGCAGCGACTGGAAGAATTAGCCGGCGTCCCCCTGAACCTGGTATCCGTAGGTCCGGGTCGGGAGGAGACAATTATTCTGAGTGACCCGTTTTGCGATTAATTATATAGTTTTTTCTTGACACGATAGAAACTAGCTGTTAAGGAAGGCACCTTCAAAAACAAACATCAAGCGGGCCGTTAGCTCAGTTGGTAGAGCAGCGGACTTTTAATCCGTTGGTCGGGGGTTCAAGTCCCCCACGGCCCACCAAAAAGATAAAGGGTTTCAAGGCACGATGCTTTGAAACCCTTTATTCGTTTCCCAACAAAATAAGTCTAAAAAGAATCAATCCGTTTTAATCGCCGATAAGCTAAAGAAGAAAGAGAAGTCTACCGACAATTAATCTAGGCTTCCGGCTTTTTGTTCAATGGAGACAACAATAAATCTGAAGCATTAAAAACTAAATCTTTAACATGTTGGAGTTCTTAAACGGGAAGGCGGCAATATGGAAAACACCATCAAAAAAGTTTATGTTGATGAAAACAGTTCAGTGACGCTTATCTGTCCGCTTTGTGGTCAGGTGCAAAGGGAGCAGGCGCAAACATATATGGGCATCAAGGGGCCGGTTAAAATTCAGTGCAAGTGCGAAAATATCTACGACATCGAGATTGAGTTCAGAAGTTCATACCGCAAGGGAACAGGACTTGACGGCATATACCTGGCTGTATCAAACCCCAACAACTGGGGAAAAATGATAGTGAAAAATCTGTCCATGCAGGGTTGCAAATTTGAAACCTTGACGGCAAACCTGTTAAATCCGAATGAAGAAATCAAAATCGAATTTTATTTAAATAACGCTAAAAACTCTCTGACAACAAAAAGAGCCGTTGTCCGTTACGTGAACAAAAGACACGTCGGCTGCGAATTCAAAGCACTCCCCGGCGCTCTCGATCCGGACTTAGGATACTATCTCATGAAGCTGTAGAAATTTCTTTTCTTCCGGTCTTTCCAGCAACCAGAAATTAAAGGCCATGGAATTACAAAGCACCAACGCATTCCTCTTTAAAAAAATTTACTTTCCATACCGGTCAAACGGTTGTTCAACAGTTCCTTGACAGACGGACTTCCCTTGGCGTAAACTTTCATCGAGTCAAAGCATTTCTTTCCAGTATTTATGGCCGTTCGAATTTAACGCTCTCCTTTTTGCCGGTTCATGTTTTTTTTACAGGGATGAAGGTAATGAAGCATTATCCGATCTTTCTTGTTTTCGCATTTTTGTTTTTATCCAAAGCGGCTGTCGCAACACCGGACGCGCTATTTTATCCTGCCGGTGAGGACAATACTTCCGCTCACAGCACAGTCGAATCCTGCTGCGGCAATCCGGATTCTTTGCGGGATAATCCCGGCAGGAGGCTTTTCGGCGAAGTAAGTTTGTTAAATGTCGGCCTGCGGGCGCGCTTTTCCAGTCTTGACGTGCTGGGAGACGTTTCGCCGGAAGAGTTTCGGGAATACGACGTGGCCGCAAACTTCAGCCTACCCTGGTCGTGGTATACGCAGACGGGCTGGGGAGCCGGCACAAGGCTGATGACCAGCATCGGAGCACTGCACGGCGCGGGGAAAACTGCCCTGGTTGCATCTTTTATTCCTCTGCTTGCTTTTGGCAGTCAGGATGGAAAATTCACATTGGATATGGGAGCAGGCGGAGCTCTGCTGAGCAGGCATCGTTTTGGAACGCAAAACTTCGGTGGGCACTTCCAGTTCGCCCTGACCGCCGGCGCCGGCATTCCACTCTTCCGCCGGATCGGAATCGGCTACCGGTACATGCATTATTCCGATTCAGGAATCTATGGCCCCCACAGCACAGGTGCGGATTTTCACATGCTGGAGATCACCTACCGGTTTTAAATAACCACACACCGCTGCACCACTCGTTTAATAAATGTTGTCAGATCTTCTTATTTTCCCGGATTTCCACTATGTTCTTCCTGTGATTGAAGAGGATAAGGGAGAAGGTAGCGGCGGAACCGGCAGCCGCGCCCAATGCCCAATTGAAAAAAAAGGCCTGCCCGACGGACAAAATAAAAATCATAAAGAAAGAAGCAATGAAAGGAATGCGAATAATTCCATAGACGGCAAGCCAGATTGCCGCGGATAGTCCGGCTGCCCAGGGAGAAATCACTAATAAGAAGCCAAGGTAGTTGGCCACACCTTTCCCGCCGTCAAATCCATGAAAGCAGGGATAACTGTTTCCGGCCACAAGGCAAAAGCCCGCCCACGGAATAAAAGACGCGGGCAGAGAACACACGGCTAAAGCGGCTACACCGGCAGCGCGGCTGATATCCAGCAGAAAAATACTCACCGCCCACAGGGGGCCTGCCTGACGATAGACATTTGTCGTTCCGGCATTGCCGCTGAAACTTAAGCGGGGATCATCCCTGCCGGCCAGTTTAAAAAAGACGACGGCGAAATTAACGGAACCGGCCAGATAGGCAATTAGACAAACCAGAATAAGCTTTCCCATAAGTTCCTTTATGACAATTTGATCCACTCTGGCGGCTTCATCCTCCCCCCACTCACATCTCTCATCCGGATCCCCTGAGTTGCTTCACACAAGGCGCCCTGCTGATCAAAAATCCAGGCATTGAAGATCAACGGCTGCGAAGCAACTGCTACTGGTTCTACCCGGCCCAGATACTCGATTTGTTTTCTTGTCTTTTGAAAAATGATTCTTTGAGCAAAGCCGACGGGAAAGGGAACTATATCAGTGTAACGCTGCGCCCAGATGCAGGCCATCTGGAGGACGGCATCAAAAGGAAAAGGTGAGCCCAGAAGTTCATCATCAGCCTCAGCATTGCCCCCGTAAATGTAACCCAGCGCTCCGCCGGGGGAAACAGTCACGTCGCCGGAAATATTCCGGTAAGCTCGACCAAAAGGCACCAGGTCACGATAAATCGCCGCCGCCGGCACATTGATGCTCTTTCCCTCCAGTTTTTCCGGACAATTAAAAGAATGAGCAGCGCAATGGTTTTCGGCAACCGGGGAGAATTGCATCCGGGCATGTTCGACGGTGCGCCTGATGTTTCCCGTCTTCGATGCTATGGACGAAAGCAATGATGCGGCAATGCCGGCGCCATCGCCTCTCTCTATATTT
>Ga0302240_1001419_pt1 | contig 19086 bp, 20 predicted proteins | sample AAG_UR_His_MG_FD_193538 | JGI IMG/M metagenome (GOLD analysis project Ga0302240, IMG submission 193538) | Enriched activated sludge microbial communities from anaerobic digester in WTTP, New Holstein, Wisconsin, United States - AAG_UR_His | ecosystem: Engineered > Bioreactor > Anaerobic >... | reverse complement strand
GCAATAATCATCACTGTTTTGGCTTTGGTCATGGGAATTTATTCTTCAAAAGGTACTTCTGACTACATCAGCAATCAGTTGGATTTCTTCGCCTGACAATTCCGGAAACATCGGCAGAGAAAGAACCTCCCTGGCGCACATTTCGCTGACCGGCAGTGAAGTTGAATAATCGTATAATTTAACAAAGACCTCCTGCTGATGCAGGGGGACGGGATAATAAACTGCACTTGCGATTTCCTTTTCCGTCAGGGCGCGGGCGATCGCGTCGCGGTTTTGCGCGCGGATTGTAAACTGGTGGAAAACGTGCTCGCTGCCTTGCGCCGTCGCCGGCGGAATAATATTTTTATTGTCCAGCGCGGCGCAGTAGGCGGCCGCATTGCTGCGGCGGGCCTCATTGAACTGATCTATATACTTTAATTTTACCCGCAGAATGGCGGCCTGGATTTCATCCAGCCGGCTGTTGTAGCCGACTTCCGAATGATGGTAGCGCACCTGGCTGCCGTGATTGCGCAGCATTTTTACCTGCCGGGCGATCGTTTCATCTTTGGTGATCACCATGCCGCCGTCGCCGTAGCAGCCTAAATTTTTACTGGGGAAAAAACTGAAACAGCCGACATCGCCGAGTGTACCGGTGCGCCGGTTTGAATATCGGGCGCCGAAAGCCTGGGCGCAATCTTCGATTACTTTGAGGTTATGTTTTGCGGCTATTTGCATGATCGGTTCCATGTCGGCCGGATGGCCAAAGAGATGGACCGGAATAATAGCTTTTGTCCGCGGTGTAATTTTTTCTTCAATCAGGCCCGGATTGATATTAAAAGTATCGGGACAGATGTCGACAAAAACGGGAATGGCGCCCAGCTGGGCGACTACTTCCGCCGTGGCGATAAAAGTGAAGGGAGTTGTAATTACTTCATCGCCGGACTTGATGCCGCAGGCCCGCAGCGCCAGCAGTAAGGCGTCCGTGCCGTTGGCAACGCCTACGGCATATGGCAGGCCGTGATAAGCGGCGACTTCTTCTTCCAGTTTGCCGACATTCGGCCCGAGAATAAACTGGGTTTTTTCCAAAACATCACTTACAGCCGCATCAATTTCCATTTTTAAGGCGGCATATTGCCTCTTTAAATCTACCATGGGAATCATACTTAGATTACCTCTGCAGTTTTCATTTTCCGGATGATATCAATGGCCAGATCGAGCGATTGGCGGGCATCTTCACCGGAGACAAGGGGGCGGGAACGTTTGGTTACCGCGTCGAGGAAAGAGCGAATTTCTTCTTCCAGGGGATCGTGGCTGCCTATTTCGAGATTATTCTGATAAATTTCTATCTTGCCGGCTTCATTTTTTCTCTTGCCTAAAGATAAAATTTCCCGTTTCCGGCAGTCGACGGAGTGGTATCCCTCCGTACCGAAAAAACGGATTTTCTGCATGGTCTTCACGCTGATTCGGCTGGCTGTAATGTTGGCCACGCAGCCGGTGGCAAAAGAGAGCCGCACGTTGGAGATGTCAATTCTGCTGGAAAGTACGGGAATGCCGACCGCCTCCACCGAGGTGAGCTTCGAATTGACAAACTTCAGAATAATATCGAGGTCATGAATCATCAGATCGAGAACGACGTCCACGTCGGTGCCGCGTTCAAAAAACGGGTGCAGCCGGTGGGCTTCGATAAACATTGGTTTTTCGATGACTTTTTCCAGGGCCATTATTGCCGGGTTGAATCTTTCGACAAAACCGACCTGCAGGATCAATTTTTTGTCCTGGGCCAGGTCGAGTAATTCGTCGGCTTCTTCCAGGGTTGAGCAAATCGGCTTTTCAATGAGAACGTCGACGCCGGCGGCCAGAAAATCTCGAGCGACGCGATGATGTTCTCCGGTGGGGACGGCGATGCTCACGGCATCGACCTTGCCCAGCAGATCGCGGTGGTCGGCGAAAGCTGCGCACTGGTAAACGTCTGCAGCCTTCTGAGCCTGTTCAATGCGCGTATCGGCAACAGCGACAATTTCACAATTGGCCAGCTTCGAATATTTCTGCAGATGGAAATTGCCCAGATGACCGATACCTACAACGCCGATTTTTATTTTTTTGCTTTCCGTATTCATAAATATTTATTCAGCGGCAGACGCCTCTCTCTGATTCCTTAATAAATTTAACAAAATGACGCACTTCCGGAAAATCTTCTACTTCCGCTTCCACTTTTTCTATTGCTGCATTCAGCAGAAGATGGGAACGGAAAAGAATGCGGTACGCCTTTTTCAGCGCGTTGATGGTTTCTTCGGAAAAGCCCCTTCTTTTTAATCCGATTAAATTCAAGCCGAAGAGTTTGGCGTGGTTGCCGGCGGCTGTTGTGTAGGGAGGAACATCTTTGTTTACTCCCGATGCGCCTCCGACGATGCAGTGGGCTCCGATACGGGAAAACTGGTGAACGCCGGTGAGCCCGCCGATGATCGCGTAGTCTTCGATATGCGTATGACCGCCCAGCGTAGCGCCGTTGGACATGACAATATTATTTCCCAGTTTGCAGTTGTGCGCGACGTGGCAGTAGGCCATGATGAGATTGTGATCGCCGATGACGGTGACGCCGATGTCCGCTGTTGTCGAGCGGTGAATAGTTACAAATTCCCTGATGGTGTTGAAGTTGCCGATTACGACGCTGGTTTTTTCACCTGCAAATTTTAAATCCTGAGGCGGGGCGCCGATGGAAGCAAATTGAAATATGTGACAGTTTTCACCGATCTGGGTGAAATCATCGATCACTGCATGCGGGCCGATAATCGTGTTGCGGCCGATTTTAACCTCCTTGCCGATTATCGAATAGGGGCCTATTTCGACGCCTTCGCCCAGTTCGGCGTCCGGAGCAACGATTGCTGTGGAATGAATGTTCATTTTATTTTTTTACCTTTATTAATTGCTTATTTGTTTTTCGAGTACTGCTATTTTCTTTTTCAGGTCTTCCAGTGTTTTTTTCATTTCCGGAAGTTTTGTCCGGCAGGCTTCATACTTGAGCCACTGCCGGTAAGGCATCTGAGGGGAGCCGGCGACAATTTGCCCCGCTCCGATTTCTTTGTGGATGCCGGATTGAGCAGCGATCATCACATTGTCGCCAATGTTAATATGACCGACTATCCCCGCCTGGCCGCCGATAATTACACTTTTCCCCAGTTTGGTGCTTCCTGAAACTCCAACTTGAGCCGTTATAACCGAGTTTTCGCCGATGACAACGTTGTGGGCGATTTGAACGAGATTATCAATTTTTACATTGCGTCCGATCCAGGTTTTCCCCAGCGTGCCCCGGTCGATGGTCGAATTGGCGCCGATCTCCACGTCGTCGTCGATCTGTACGTAGCCGACTTGAGGAATTTTATAATTACTTCTGCCCGGAGCGGCGAAGCCAAAGCCGTCGCCGCCGACAACTACTCCCGAATGTAAAATTACTCCTTTGCCGATTATTGATCCGCTATAAACAGTTACATTGGCGTAAAGAATGGAGTTTTCACCGACAGAGGCATTGCTGCCGATAAAAACATGAGGATAAAGCACGACACCTTTTGCTATTTTGGCCCCTCTGCTGATATAGACGCCCGCAAATAAGGTGGCTTCCGCCGATACCTCCGCACCTTCTTCAATGAAAGCATTCTCGCTGATCCCGCTGTAACTGTGTTTTACCGGGTAAAACATATTCAGCAGCTTGCCGAAGGCGACGTAGGGATCGTGGACAATTACCAGGTTCTTCCCCGGAGCCTGCATCTGCGGCGTTGCCAGGATCGCTGAAGCTTCGGTTGTCTGCAATTGCTTCAAATACTTCGTGTTGGCAATGAAAGTTAAATCACCCTGGTGCGCTTCTTCGATTGGACGGATGTTTTCAATGATGACGCCGTCATCACCGACAACAGAGCCGTCCAGCAGCAGAGCGATTTCCCTGAGAGTTATCTTCACCGGGAACCTCTATTTCTTAGCGCTCGAAGTTCTTTTGTTAAATTCGTCGATTACTCTGTTGCTCAAGTCGTTTTCCTTGGCATGGTAGGCGACGGGCATGCTGGCCACATCAATAATCAGAGCGTATTTTTCCCGTTCCGCTATTTCCCGAACCACTTTCACTATTTCCGGGATGAGCTTGGTAGCGATTTCTTCATCTTTGGCCTTCAGTTCTTTGTTCGTGTCGTCAACCAGGATCTGATAGTCACGCAATTTCTTTTGATAGGCGTTTTCTTTGTCCTTCTTGGCGGTTTGGGTCAACACGGCGGATTGTTTATCCAGGGCTTCTTTCGTTCTCTTGAGATCGCTTTCCGCTGCTTTAATAGCCGTGCTTTTTCTGTCGTAGAGTTTTTTGAATTCTTCCCCTGCCTTTTTGCCGCTAGTCGACCGCTGCATTACCTCCCGCAGATTGAAAAAACCGATTTTGTCGGCGGCAAAAGTATTAATGCTGCTGAAAATAAAAGACATTAAGACAAATCCGGCGATCAGATAAATATTCTTTTTCATGTGAAAATCTCCTTTTTTTTATTTGTTGGTAAATTAAGCCAAGATTTAACTTGGCATCTCATTAAATCTGACTTTTTACATCATCATACCGATGGAAAATTCGAAACGGCCGGACGATTCACCATCTTTCCGGTCGAGGACATGTCCGTATTCCAGTCTCAACGGTCCGATCGGCGAATACCAGCGGATGCCGACTCCCACAGTTTTTCTTAAATCATCGAGGTGATAACCGCCATCCCAGGTATTGCCCGTGTCATAAAAAACGACGCCTTTCATGCCCGCGCTCTTAATAAGCGGGAAAATGAGTTCCAGGTTGGCAACAAGCATGCTGGTGCCGCCGAGCACATCACTGTCTCCCGAATTTCTGATACCCAGGTACTGTAAACCGCGGATGGTGGTTAAACCGCCCAAAACGTATCTTTCAAAAATCGGCACTTCGTAGGGGAACGGTTTGTCGGTATCGTGGCCTTTGATATATCCTATCCGGCCTTTAACGGCAACAACCACGCCCAGAGGCAATGAATAAAATGCCGCCACATTGCCTCCTGTTTTGGTGAAGTCGTTATCCCCGCCGAAAAAGCCGCCGGCCTGCTGGACAAATACATTGGCTCTTGTTCCTTTGGTCGGGAACATAACGTCGTCCGTCGTATCCCGTCCCAAGCCCAGAGTTACGGAACTGGTGATCGTGGAATCAGGCGGATTGACAACTGTTGTATCATTCGGGCCGACCTCACCTTTAATATACCAGGGGGCATCAGCCTGAACATCCTCAATTTCATCCTGGGTAATTCTGTAGCCGATGGAACCTCTGATTTTTTCCCAAAGGGGGTAATCAAAGGTAAAGCCTGTTCCCATGGAGCTCCAGTCATAAGAATCGTATTCCTTTTTGTATTTCCAGAGATCGTATTTAAACCACAGCGGTATGTCGAAAAGCCAGGGTTCGATGAAAGATAATTCATACATGTTGGTTGTTGAACCCAGCGAGGCTTTGAGGCTCAAAATCTGGCCCCGGCCCAGAAAATTCTGCTGGGAAATCTGCGCCATGGCGATAGCTTTGTCTGTGGCGCTGTAACCGGCCCCCACCATGAACATGCCGGTATTTTTTTCCTTGACGCGGATATTAACGTCCATGAGGCTTTTATCCGGTCCTTTTTCCGTTTTGAAATCGATTTCTTCAAAATAGCGCAAACGGTTCAAATTGGCATAGCTCGTTTTCAGTTTGGTGCTGGAATAAAGATCTTTCTCGGCCACCTCCAGTTGTCGGCGGATAACCTTGTCGCGTGTGGAAGTGTTGCCGGTGATGGTGATGCGGTTGAAATAGACTAATCCGCCTTTGGTGATGTTGAAGTCGATGTCCACCAGTTGTTCTTTTTCCCTGATGTCGATTTTAGGATTAACGTCCGTGTCGGCATATCCCTGCTCGGTGTAGAATTGGGCCAGGGTATCCAAATCCTTAACTATAGCTTCACGATCATAATTATTGCCCTCTTTCGTTTTGATGGCTTTGAGCATTTCCGCTTTGGGTTTGTCCACCAGATCGCCGGATATGTCTACTTTTCCTATTTTAAACCGTTTTCCTTCCCTGATGTTGATCTTAATATAAATTCCTTTTTTATCATGGGTTATTTCCGGTTCTCCTATCTGGGCGTTGATAAAACCGTTGTTGTAGTAATATGCGGTCAACTTGCTTATGTCCTGTTTCAACTGATCCTGCTTGAGCAGGCCGGAATCGGTGAAAAAATGCAGAAGACCGTATTCATTGGTGGTCATCATGTTTTTGAGCTCTTTTGCTGTATAGGCCTCATTACCTTCAAAGGTTATGGATCGAATATAGACCCTCTCGTTTTCCTTGATATCCAGGATGATCCGGAAATCTTTTTCCCCGTCTTTCTCCACTCTGTCCGATATTTCGGCGTTGTAGTATCCTTTGCTGGCATAGAGAGCTTTAAGGGTTTCAATGTCTGCTTTAATTTTTTCCTGATTCAATATTTGTCTGGTTTTGATCGTCAGGGCGTCGGTGATGTCATCTTTACTCAAGGCTTTGTTTCCTTTGATCTGAATATCCGATACCAGTCCCTTTTCCTGAACGGTGAAAGTAATTACCTTGCCTTCCGGGATTTCCGTTACATCCACCGAAACATCCTGAAAAAAGCCCATTTTGAAAATCGTTTTAATATCGGCGGTTATGTCTGCTTCCACAAAGGGTCTGCCTGCCTGGCTCTTTATCTGCTGGGTGATTACCAGAGATTCAATTTTACGATTTCCCTGAATTTCAATTTTGGCGATTGTCTGCACTAAGCCGGTGCGGACTAAAATTTCCGTTTTCAATTTGGACACCAGCGGTGCAATGTCCGCTAAGCCCCTATCCTGAATAGAGATAGCCGGTAAAACAGCCGACGTGCGGATATCTATCACTTTGGCGTCTATGCTGACAGATTCACCGAATTGAGTCATGCTTCCCATGATGACAAAATCGGCGCCAAGCGACTTTCCTGCGGCAATTGCTGATTTTTCAGTTATTTTTGCGGCGCCGGCGGTAAGCGACTCGGCGGACACCAGTTGAACCGATTTCTCTTTTTTTAATTCGGCTGTCAATCGCTGCAGCAGGTTGCTTCTCGTTGCCGCAATATCCTCCTTACTGTAGATTTCAAAAGGCATAACGGCTATTTTTTTTGTGCCCTGGGCGGAGACTTGTGTAGCGGAAATCAATACCAGAAAAAGAAATATCAGACATGCTTTGCATATAGTTTTATTTGTAATCATATATTTTCCCGTCACGCAGGCCGATTCGGCCTGACATCCTTTCAGAAAGTAGTTGATTATGGGTTACTACCACCAGTGTAATTTTTTTTGTTCTGTTGAGATTAATCAGAATATCTTCTATCTTTTTTCCTGTTTCCGTGTCAAGGTTTCCTGTAGGTTCATCGGCCAGCAATATTTCCGGATCCATCACCAGGGCCCTTGCAATTGCCACCCGCTGCTGTTCCCCGCCCGACAGTTCCCCCGGTTTATGACGGATTCTGTGCTCCAGTCCAACTTCGGTGAGCAGCTGCAGAGCTTTTTGATGCGCCTCTTTTCTGCTTTTGCCACCGATTAAAGCAGGCAGCATGGTATTTTCCAGAGCATCGAATTCCGGCAGTAAATTATTAAACTGAAAAACGAAACCGATCATGGAATTGCGAAACAGCGCTATTTTCTTTTCTTCCCAGTCAAACACGTTGACTTCATTGATGAACAGACGCCCCCCCGTCGGGTGGTCCAGTGTGCCTAAAATATGAATTAATGTACTTTTCCCGGCTCCGGAGGCGCCGAGGACAGCCAGGGAGTCACCTTTTTGAATTTCCAGGTCAAGGCCGCGTAAAACTTCAATTTTGTTTTTGTCTTTAACAAATGTTTTAGACAATTTTTCCAGTCGGATCATTTCCTTCGCATTTCCCAGGCCGTTTTATTCATATCGCAAAGCTTCGGCGGGGTCGAGCCGGGAAGCTTTCCAGGAAGGATAAATTGTTGATACTAAAGAAACAAACAGCGTACCGACGATAATTATACCCACATCGCTGTAATTAACCTTGGAGGGCAGTTCACTTAAATAGTAGACATCGCCGGGCAGAATTTTGAAATGGAATATCTTTTCGACAAATTGAGAAACTTTTTGCAGATTCAAAGCCACTGCCAGACCTGCGGCGCAACCCAGCGCCGTGCCGATAATTCCTACAATAAGTCCCTGATAGACAAAAATTTTCATAATGCTGGCGGACGTAGCCCCCATCGATTTCAGAATGGCGATGTCCTTATTTTTTTCCATAACCACCATGATTAAAGCACTGATGATGTTAAAAGCCGCAACGAGAACAATTAAGCTTAATATTATGAACATAACCCGTTTTTCCAGTTTGAGGGCGGAAAAAAGGTTTTTATTCATTTGCATCCAGTTGTGGGCCCAGTAGGGGAACCCCAGTTTGTTTTGAATAACCTGCGCAATGCGATCCGCTTTGTAAATATCATCAACTTTGATGTCGATGCCCGTTACTGCATCGCCCATCTGCAAAAAATCCTGGCAGCTCTTTAACGATAAATAAGCCAGGGTCGAATCGTATTCATAAAAACCGGACTCGAAGATGCCCACAACAATTACATTCTTCATCCGGGGCATCATGCCCATCGGGGTGGAAACGCCCACCGGCGAAATAATTGTCACCGGATCGTAAAGAAAGATGCCGAGATTTTTTGCCATTTCCTTGCCGATGATGATTCCGTCGGCGCCGGCGCCGTCATCCTGATAACGGTTTGACAAATCAGCCGGCAGCTTATTTAAATACTCGATGCTGCCTTCCCGGATTTTTCCCAGATTAATGACTTTAAAGGCGGTTGCCGTATCCAGTCCTCTTAGAATTACACCGGTAACGCCGTTGTTGTTGCGAATCATCGCCTGGCTGTAGATAAAAGGAGTGGAAGCCACAACGCCCGGGGTGCCGGCGATCCGTTCGCGGATTTGGTCATAATCTTTCATTGGCCCGGAAAATTCAGTTGTTAATTCAATATGTGATTTAATGCCCAGGATTTTTGTGCGCAGATCTGCTTCGAAACCGTTCATGACGGCCAGTACAATAATTAAGGCGGCGACCCCCAGAAAGATACCGAAAATGGATATAAAAGTAATAATGGAAACAAACACTTGTTTCCGCTTTGCCCTTAAATAACGTTTGCTGATGAAAAACTCGTATGACATGGCTATAAATATCCTAAACGGATGCAGCGCTAAGCAGGGAATTGTTGCTAACTGTTGTCTTTTGCTCCCGACTTGTCCTTCAGCAGGGGGAACAAAATGACGTCCCGAATGGAAGCGGAATCGGTAAAGAGCATCACCAGGCGATCGATGCCGATACCCTCGCCTGCTGTCGGCGGCATCGCATATTCCAGGGTATTAATGTAATCCTCATCCATTTCATGAGCTTCATCATTGCCTGCTTCCCGTTCCTGCAACTGCTGGAGAAAACGGTCCCTCTGATCGGCAGGATCATTCAACTCGGAGAAAGCATTGGCGATTTCCCGGCCGGAAATATAGAGCTCAAAACGGTCGACAAGGTCCGGCTGGGTGTTGGACCGGCGGGAAAGGGGAGATACGTCTACCGGATAATGGGTGACGAAAGTCGGTTGAACAAGTTTTTTCTCCACCACTTCATCAAAAATCGCCATTAAGGTTTTGCCCAGGGGATCGCTTTCTTTGACTTCGCAGTCTAATCTGCGGGCAAATTCCAGAGCCTGTTTTTTGTCCTGGAGCGCGGCCTGATCCATTCCCGCAATCTGCACAAGGGCGTCCATTATGGACAGACGTCTCCAGGGTGGCGTCAGATCAATTTCCGTTCCCTGGTAGGTGAACTTCAGCCCGCCGAAAATGTGCCGCGCTATGTCGGCAAACAATTCTTCCGTAAAAGACATTAAATCTTCGTAAGTGGCATATGCCCAGTAAAACTCCATCATTGTAAATTCAGGATTATGAAAGGTGTCGATGCCTTCGTTACGGAAATTCCGGTTGATTTCGTAGACTCTCTCCATGCCGCCGGTAACCAGACGTTTTAAATAAAGTTCCGGAGCGATCCGGAGAAATAAGCTCATGTTGAGGGCATTATGATGCGTCCTAAAGGGGCGGGCCGCGGCGCCGCCCGCGCGCGGCTGCATCATGGGGGTTTCCACTTCCAGGAAATCGTGGCGATCCATGAACTGGCGGATAAGATGGATAATGCGGCTGCGGCGGTAAAATGTTTCTTTCACCGCCGGGTTGGAGATTAAATCCAGGTGCCGCTGCCGGTAGCGAATTTCAATATCCGTCAGACCATGCCATTTTTCCGGAAGAGGGCGAACGGCCTTGGATAAAAGACGCAATTCCTCCGCTTCAATGGTCAATTCGTTGGTTTTGGTGCGAAAGAGCTTTCCTGCAATATAAATAATGTCGCCTATATCGAGTTTTTTAAAAACATAAAAGGCATCTTCGCTCAGTATGTTTTTAGCAACATAGCACTGTATCTGGCCTTTCCGGTCCTGAACTTTAATGAATGCGGCTTTGCCGAAATTGCGCATAGCCATGAGTCTGCCGGCAATGGAAAATTGAGGGGCAAGCTGCGCCAGGGTGTCACTGTCGGCGTTGCCAAACTGAGAAAAGATGTCACTTGTCGTATTTTGCGGCTTGATATCGTTAGGGTACAAATCGACCCCGGCTGCCTTCAATGCTGCGATTTTTTCCAGACGAACCTTTAAAAGATCATTATCTTCCATAATTTCTCCGCTTTTTTGAAAGTTAACCTGGATATATTTTTTTTGCTGATTAGTCAAGCATGATTGTCGCGCCGGCTGCAGGCGCAATCAAGGGGAAAGAGGCGTCGGATCGCAAAATTAATTTGCCTCAAGGGGTCATGTTATGTATTATGGTGCAGATTGAATCGACAGGGGGAGACATGGTAAACAAGGTGATCTTGATTGGCAGGCTGGGGAAGGATCCGGAAGTGCGCTACACTCCGGACGGCGCAATGGTTACAACTTTCACACTGGCCACCGACGAAAGCTATAAGGATAAAAACGGAGAAAAAGTCCAGAAAACCGAATGGCACCGGATTGTAACTTATCGAAAATTGGCTGAAATATGCGGCAATTACCTGGTCAAGGGGAAACTGGTCTATATTGAAGGAAAAATTCAAACCCGTTCCTGGGAGGACAAGGAAGGTGTGAAGCGTTCGACTACGGAAATTGTGGCTAATGATATGAAAATGCTGGATTCTAAAGGTCAGGGGAAATCTGAGGGACCATATTCCGCTGCCGGAAATACAGGACCGGGAGAGGGACCGGATGATGTTCCGTTTTAAAGGCGCCGCGCCTGATTGTGTTGGCAACTGATTAAAAAGTTAAAATTTTTTGCAGTAAAACCCTCGTCCCCAAGGCGGGGGTTTTATTTTCTTTACATGGAAGACAATAATCGATATAGCAACGGCTGAGATTTTGTGTCCACCAATCTGATTCGGTGGGCGGCATCAGCACAGCTGTCGATGACCGGGTAATCGCCTGTTGTCAACATCACCAGTGCCCGGGCAGGGCAAATTGAAAGAAGGGAAAGAAAAAAATGGTCTTAACATTACGCAAGTCTTTGCAAACAATTGAGAATTATAAAATAACAAATCCTCAATGCAATGAAATATTGGATATTTTAGGGGAGATTTTAATAGCGCGGGAAGAATACCGCAAAAATATGAAAGGTTCCATTTTTTCGGTCGACGAAAAAATCATTGCCCAGAAAATGCAGGGGGGGCTCCCTTTAATTGATTTTAAAGGGGGGAGTTTTGATTTAACGCGTCCGCGGGAATATTTTGATTCGCTTATTACTATTGCGAAAAGGAAGATGCCCCATGATGCCGACAAGATCAAGGAAATCGTCGAGAGTAAAGAATTTGACTGGGAAAAACTGATTAAAGCATCGTTTGACCGCGTTGAGGAAGAGGAGGAAGTCGAAAACAGAAAGACTCTTGAAGATGTTGAAGATTATCTGGATCTGATCGATTTATTTGTGGAAGAAAGCCTGAGACCGGAGCTGGAATATATTGCCGAAAAATATGGTATAATTGTTTCCCGGTTCGGTTGGACGGAGGGCTACTGCCCCATCTGCGGCAAGGAGCCGAAAATCGGTGAAATTCGGGAAAATGAAGACGGCAAGCGTTATCTTTTTTGCCATCAGTGCGGTTACAAATGGAATTTCCGGCGGATTAAATGCCCGTTCTGCGGCAACGAGGAGCAGCATTCTCTGGCCTATTTTGCTGTGGAAGGAGAAGAACGCTATCATGTCGATGTCTGCAACAAGTGCCGCCGTTATATTAAAACAGTGGAACTTTCCAAGTCAGCCGAAGAAATAAATCTTGACGTCGAGGACATTGCTACGCTGCATTTGGATATGCTGGCATATGAAGAAGGCTACAACTGATGACCTTGTAAAAAGTCCATATGCTTCGTTGCACTACATCCCTCGTCATTGCGGCGTACACAAAAAAGTACGCCTCACTCCTCGGGATTTGTGCGCCTTGCCTCTGGAGCTTTTTACAAGGTCATCAAATATAATTTATGCAGGACTCGCAAATTAACGATGTTGTAGAAATTTTGCAAAAAGAGCTTACCGCAGAAGCAATGCCCGTTGTTTCTTCTCTGGCGGACGCCCGGCGTGATCCCTTCGTTATTTTAATTTCCACCCTTTTAAGTTTGCGGACAAAAGATGAAGTGACGGCGGCGGCTACGGAGAGGCTTTTACGACTGGCCGCAACTCCGCAGGAAATGCTGCAAGTGCCGCCGTCTAAAATCGCCGCCGCAATTTATCCGGTAGGTTTTTATAATGTTAAAGCAAACACGATTCACCGGGTCTGCCGGGAACTGATAGAAAGATTCTCCTCTAAAGTTCCGGATAACCTCGACGATTTAGTAAGCATTAAAGGAGTAGGGCGAAAAACTGCAAATCTGGTTATTGCCCTTGGCTACGGAAAAGAAGCCATTTGTGTGGACACCCACGTTCATCGAATTTCCAACCGGCTGGGTTATGTAAAAACAAAGACCCCGGAAAAGACGGAATATGCCTTGCGGGAAAAGCTGCCCCGCCGTCACTGGATAATTTATAATACAATAATGGTCTCTTTTGGTCGCAGGACATGCAAACCTGTTTCTCCCCTTTGCAGCCGGTGCCCTGTCTTTAAGTATTGTGACAGGGTTGGCGTGAAGGCCAGCCGTTAAAGAAAAATGCTAAAGAAAAACGTTGACGAGTGTGATTTGTTTAGTTATTATTCCGCGGTTTTGGAACAACTTAAGGTTGTTTGTCCATAAACAATCTGGAGGTAGAAAATGGCAATAAAAATAGGAATTAATGGTTTCGGACGCGTGGGCCGCTATATGATCCGTGCTTGCCTCGATTATCCGGATATTGAAATTGTCGCCGTCAATTCGCGGGCAAAAGCTGAAACACTGGCGCATCTGCTAAAATATGATTCCGTGCACGGCAAAATTCAGGCCGATGTCGGTGCCGACAAAGACAACATGATTGTCAATGGCAAAAAGATCGCCATCACCCAGTTCACCAATCTTGCTGATATGCCCTGGAAGTCATTAGGAGTCGATATCGTTGTTGAGTCAACCGGAAAGTTCCGCAAAGGCGCGGAGCTGGCCGCCCATATTGCAGCCGGCGCCAAAAAAGTTATTTTAGCCGTCCCCGGTAAAGGTGTCGACGGCACCTTTGTCATGGGTGTCAACGAGGAAACTTACGATCCGGCGAAGCATCATGTTATCTCCAACGCTTCCTGTACAACCAACTGCCTGGGGCCGGTGGCTAAAGTTCTCAACGAAAAATTCGGCATCGTAAAAGGTCTGATGACAACCGTTCACTCCTATACAATGGATCAACGTTTATTGGACGGTTCCCACAAAGATTTGAGACGCGGCCGGGCGGCCGCCATGAGCATAGTTCCTACTTCCACCGGAGCGGCAAGCGCCATCGGTGAAGTAATTCCCGATCTCAAAGGAAAACTGGAAGGCATCGCCTTGCGCGTGCCGACGCCGAATGTTTCTCTTGTTGATTTATCGGTTGAAGTTGCCAGGCCGGTTACGGTTGAAGAAATCAATAGCGCTTTTCAAGAGGCTGCGGAAAACAAGATGAAAGGCATTTTAGCCTACAGCGAAGAAGAGCTTGTTTCCATAGATTTTACGAGCAGTTCCTATTCTTCCATTGTTGATTCACCTCTGACCCAGGTTGTAGGCGGGAAACTGGTGAAGGTATTTGCCTGGTACGACAATGAAGGCGGTTATGCCTGCCGATTGCGGGATTTAGCTGTTTATATCGCGGGCAAAGGATATTAAGGATAACAACCACCATGGCTAGGACCATCATCGCCGCCAACTGGAAAATGAATAAAACCATCGGACAGGCAGTGGAGTTTGCCCGCGGGCTGAAGAATGCTCTGTTACAAAAGCCGGTTGAGGCGACCGTCGTAATTGCGCCGCCTTTTACGAGTATCGGCGCTCTGTCTGCGGAGTTGAAGAATTCAACTGTATGCCTTGCGGCGCAAAATATGAATCCAGCTGCCGCGGGAGCTTACACCGGCGAGATTTCCGGTGAAATGATTTTAGATGCGGGCTGTCGGTACTGTATAATAGGCCATTCGGAGCGCCGCCGCCTTTACGGCGAAGATGATGCGATTATCAATGCTAAAGTAATTGCTGCTCTTAATTACGGATTGCTGCCGATTCTTTGCATTGGTGAAACACTTGAGGAAAGGGAAGCGGGGACAACACTCGCAATTCTTACCCGGCAGTTAAAAGAAGGATTGAATAATGTTTCTGCCGATGATATACAAAAAATAGTGATAGCTTATGAACCGGTTTGGGCGATCGGTACCGGTAAAACGGCAACACCCGGGCAAGCTCAGGAAATTCACTTATTCATCCGTAACCTATTGAGTGCAATGTACGGAGAAAAAGAAGCCGGGGGTATATCGATAATCTACGGCGGCAGCGTTACCGCTGCCAATATCAGCTCCCTGATGGCAGAGCGGGAAATAAACGGCGCCTTGGTCGGCTCGGCCAGCCTTGACCTGGCTTCTTTTTTAGCAATAATAAATTTTGATGGACAAGGATTATAGATGTATACTTTTGTAACAATTGTGCATATTTTTGCAAGTTTGGTTCTGGTTCTGGTTGTTCTTTTGCAGGCGGGCAAGGGGGCCAACATGGGAGCCGCTTTCGGCGGGTCCAGTCAGACCGTTTTTGGTTCTTCGGGAGCGGGTACTTTTTTAGGTAAGATGACGGCGGCGATAGCAATAATATTTATGGTTACGTCTCTCACCCTGACCTACAACGCATCGCGCAAGGGATCGTCGCTTTTTGAGCGCTCCCCGGCGCCGGTGACCAGACAGGAAATCCCGGCAATTCCCGTTGCGCCAGCTCAAAATGCGGCGACTCCGGCTGCTATTCCGGGCGCGGCACAACAGCCGGCGGCAATTCCGACTGTGCCGGACAAAAAATAAAAAAATAGCAAAAGCTCTTTTGGTATTGACAATTCTGTAATCAGGCTTCATAAAGTCAAAACAAGTTTTCCAGGAACCTTTTGGATGAAGTCGATCCTTTGTGGTAAGCCGAAGTGGTGGAATCTGGTAGACACGCTATCTTGAGGGGGTAGTGGGACCTCCCGTGCCGGTTCAAGTCCGGCCTTCGGCACCATTTTTTATTCAAGACAACATTTTTTCCCAAATTTGCGGATCTTTACCGGACTCAAAATAATTTCAAATTCCGTTTATTATTTCTTCCAGCTCAGCGCCGTACAATTGGACTTTTTCCACCGGTAAAAATTCCCGCCAGTTGTTCCCGCTCTGCACAAGATCAGTCAATGTCTTATCGGGTAAGAACATAAAGACGGCGCGGTTTTCTTCTTTTGCCCGCTCGAAGCGCCAGATATAGAGCTTTTTGAGGATATCTTTCTGCTGCTGATCTAAAAAAGAATAACCGGCAATTTTAGTGTAGCCCCGTTTATTAAGGGTTCTTTCCTGCCAGGTGCAGGCGGCGATTTTGGCGAAGGCGTCCTGGGCGCTTTCTTCCAGTCCTTTTTTACGCAGCTGGGCTGCCTGCTCCTTGTAAAGAGCCGGCAGATAAGTTACATCTTGGACACCATAATGCAGTTGCTCATCGGCCAGGGGACGCGTATCCCAGCGTGACCGCTGCATTTTTTTGTCTTTTTTCAATTCCACGTCCAGAAATTCATTAATCATTTTTTCCAGGGACAATTGTTTGAAGCCCAAAAGATACGCCGCCCGATGGGTATCGAAGATGTTTTCAAAAACAAAATTGTAATCTCTTTTTAAAAGGCGGATGTCGTTGTCTGCTGCGTGGAGAATTTTGACAATTTGCCTGTCTGCAAAGTACTTACCTAAGAAACTTAAATCAATCTGATTCAGAGGATCAAAAATGTAGGTCGCAGTCTTGGCTTTAATTTGCACGAGACAAAGTTTTTCCCGGAAATAGCGAAAAGAATCGTATTCCGTATCGATACTCAAGACCGATGAATTGTTAAAATCATCAATAGCTCGTTGCAGCTTTTTAGGGCTATCCACCAGAAACCAGGTTTTATTCATGAATTGTTCTTTAGCCGAAACAAAAATATAAGTCTATAAAAATCATTGCCAAAATACCATTTCAGACAGTAAATCCTACCCAGCTGGTGATTTTGTCGACAGATTCGCGGGTGCTGGTAATTTGATTGGCAATGTTATCCTCATCCGGATAACCTATCGAGATGGCCACGATCAGGCGCTTCGATTCGGGAATGCCGGCGCATCGCTTTACCACATCCGGATACATGATCCCCTGATCGTGAATGCAGGTTCCCAAGCCGAAAGGCAGCGCGGCCAGGCAAATGTTCTGCATGACAGCGCCTACATCGACGGCAGGGCTGGCTTCAGGCAGGGTCTTGTCGACATAGATGATAATGGCGGCAGGGGCGTCAAAGTAACAAAAACCGCGCTCCAGCCACTCATCGCGTTTTTCCTTGTCTTCCCGTGAGATCTTCATGATTTCAAAAATATGCTTGGCGAGTTCCACTTGTCGTACCCTGTAGATACTGTCATTCGGCCATCCTGCGACCTGGTGCTCCGGCTGCGGTTTTGCACTGCTGCGGATTTTCTCGATGTTTCCTTCCCGCATTTTTTGGAGGGGTTCCCCGGTTACCACGGCGAACTCCCAGGGTTGGGTATTCATGGCCGACGGTGCCCGGCCCGCGATTTCCAAAATATCCCGGATCGCCGCTTTGGGCACCGGGTCCGGTTTATAACCACGTATACTTCTGCGCTTTTTAATGGCATCGAGAATATCCATTATGTCTTCTCCTTCCGGCAATAGCATAATTTTGGGGATGTTTGTATTTTGGCTTATTATATCGCAAAATTGGTTCAACTCAACGGCAAAATGTCGGTGCCCGGAGAAAACGAATCCGGAACGCGAATTCCGGCCTGTCAACTGCCGGCCACGAACGGCGCTACATCCGCCGGCCTGACGATTCTTGAGGAAAGAGGCAATGAAGTTGCCTTGCAGGAACTCATCGAAGGAAAAATTTAAGCTGCTGTTATGATGAGTAAATAAGATTTCATTTTTTGATAGTGATATTGTTCAGCATTTCCCATGCCCGCTCAACATTTTTCCTTTCTTCATCATCGGCGCTGTTTGTGTGTTCGCCGGTCGTGTAAATAATGACCGTGTTGCCGTTTTTGTCTTTAACTTCTCTTGTCCCGATGGTGGCGTAAGGATCTTTTCCTTCTTCCTGTTGGAGCATCATTTGGATTGTCCGGTCGCTTACCCCGGCTTTTTTCAAAGCAATTACCTGCTGTGGTGTAAGGGCAAAACAAGAAGCTGCTGCACAGGTAGTCCCAAGAATAATTGCCGAAGTTAACATCGTTTTATACATAATCTTTCCTTTCTAAGAAGAGACAAGCGAAAATTGCAGCTCCACTCGCCGGTTTTTCATCCGGTCGGAGTCAGTACCGTTGGGATACAGCGGTTTATATTCGCCAAAACCCCTGGTGGAAATAATTGCCGGATTGACGCCCAGACGAACCAGCGACTTTGCGACTTGTGTGGCGCGGTCGGCGGAAAGTTCCCAGTTGGAAGGGTAACGCCGGTTGGCAATGGGCCTGTTGTCGGTATGGCCTTGAATTTCAACCGCTATGTTGGGATGTTTTTGGATAAAAACCGCTATCTGTTCCAATTTAGGTAAAACGCCGTTTTTAAGGTCAGCCTGCCCGGAATCAAAGATAATCTGCTCCGGCAAGGTCAAAACAACGTGCTGAGAACGGCGCGCAACGGTGATTCCTTCCAGCCCTTCGTTGCCATCGATGATACCCAGAAGATCAGACTCCAGTGAAGTGGCCTCATCACCGGGCGACTGGTTTGGAGAGGCTGGCCTGTTTACCGGTTGTTCTGTGGCGACGACAGGCAATGCCTGGTTGTTGCGCTGCACCGGAGGTGCTGCACTATTGCTTTGTTGCTGGAGCGTTATCCCCAGAAGCAGTACAAAAAAAATCATCAGCAGCAAAAGCAGGTCGCTCAGCGTGAGAAACCAGATTTCGTTTCCCGCTTCCGCCGGGGCGGGTTTAGCCGGCGACCGCAGCGGCCTGGCCACCTTACGAAAAGACACCTGATCAGAAGAATTGCGTGGATATTCAGGCACTTCGGATAAGTTATTCATGCCTCAACCTTGACCCATTTCTTCACCAGCCGGCATCGGAGTTGCAATTCTGAGACGAGGAGCAGGGGAGATTGTCTGCAGACCGGCCAGAGTCTCCATCTTGTACCGGATGGCCTGGGGGTTTTCATGGTCATAAATATCCAGAATTCCTTCAAGAATGATATCCATCCTTAATAAATCCTGATCAATGAATTCTCTGAGCTTGTTGGCAAGGGGGACAAAACAGACATTGGCGAGAACCACGCCGTAAAAAGTACTCATGAGCGCGACGGCCATGTAGCCCATTAAGCTCTGGGGATTGCTGATATGCTCATAAACACGAATGAGATTGACGATAGTTCCGGCGAGCCCCATTGCTGGCGCCA
>Ga0302240_1001417_pt1 | contig 19161 bp, 53 predicted proteins | sample AAG_UR_His_MG_FD_193538 | JGI IMG/M metagenome (GOLD analysis project Ga0302240, IMG submission 193538) | Enriched activated sludge microbial communities from anaerobic digester in WTTP, New Holstein, Wisconsin, United States - AAG_UR_His | ecosystem: Engineered > Bioreactor > Anaerobic >... | reverse complement strand
GCACCATCAGCGAGCTTTGCGAAATGATCGTCCATAACCTTCCCGAGTACAAGGCGGCTAAGTGGGGCTGAAATAGCCCCTTGACATTGGTTCCCGACGCATATACTATGCTCATCAACCAAGGAACGCCTACCATGGCTCTCAAGACCTCCCCTTCCGAAATCGCTGCGAACATCAAGGCTGCTGCCGACAAGTACGGCTTCCGGCTTGAGGTCCGTGGTGGTGTCCTGACCGTCCACAAGTCCTTCACTCCGGGCAGCAACGATGGCTTCGTGGAGTGCGACATGATGTACTACTCCGTGCTGGGGCTGCTGCCTCGCACCGAGCCTGGGAGCGACTGGGGGACGGACGGCGGTGGCATCGGCGGGATGGTCGCTCTCCGTAGCGGGCAGTTCAAGATGAACCGGAGTGGTGGCAGCAAGCGGGTGCTGAAGGCGCTTGAGAAGCTGGTGGCAGCGTGAGCAACACCATCCCCTCCAAGACCTACGCGACCCTGACTGGCAAGGAAAAGCGGATCGAAACGACCGCTGCTCTCGCTGGTGGTCGGCAGCTTTCGCTGACTACCCACAAGACCTTCACGGGCGAGCTTGTCACCCGAGCCAGCGTGGGCATCGTGGACAACGGCTTCGTCAAGTATCTGATGGGGCATGACTACAACCGTCAGTTTCATCGGGAGAAGGTCAGAGTGACTGCAAAAAACATTCAGGCGCAGCACTACAAGTATCTGGCGGATCTGGATCAGATTGCGGAAGATGCTACCCGCTACTACGGGGTTAGCATCGTCAAGATTGATGCTTGACTCTGGTCTGAACCCGGTTACAATCAATAGAGAGGAAACAAACACAATGGACTCAATTCGCTGGCTATGGGATCCGAATGAAGTCACTATGGCGCATGTCACAGTGTTCTACACCATCATCTTCAGTCGCTTCGCTCCTGAGTGGGCTGCTGTCCTGAGTCTTGCTTTCGCATGAGTGAAGAAGACACCTTCAACTGCAACGCCAAGCGGCTGTGTAGGTGCATCAAGAGCATGCTGTCTTTGAGCAGCATGTGCGATGCTATGTGGGTGATGGCTCGTGAGAAACCCACAGAGTTCGTCCAGTTCGTGGAAGAGCATCTGATCGAAATCCAATCGGAGTTCGAGAGTCACTTCACGACGACTGCTGTCTATCCTCGCTTTCTGTGCCAGAACGAGAAGATGGATACTCGCACGGGTCAGACCTTCACCAACAAGATCGGCTTCATCAAGATGGTCAGGCAGCTTTCATGCATCGACGGCACTATGAGTGGCTGGGGCTTGGCTGACTCGAAAAACTTTGTTGAGAGTCTCCCCAAGGACTTCCGAATGTTTTTCTTCAACAGCATTGAGGAAGCGATGTCCAGCCGTTTCGCTCGCTGCTGCCTTGACATGGGCATCGAAGTCGAATGGGTCACTTTGGACTCCACTGACGGGCTGATCCACTACGACCAACACAAACACAAAGATATCTATTGACAGGTTGAAATAACCTGTTATGCTGGTAATCAGAGTCACACATATCTCATTGAAAGGAGAACAAAGATGACTGATGTAAGTTCTATTCCCACTGCAACCGAGGCTGATGTCAAGCCCAAGCGCAAGTACAACTCCACCAAGAACGTCGAGCGCAATGCCGAAATCGTTCGCCTCTTCACCGAGGAAAAGCAGACCCTGCGTATGATCGCTGAGAAGTTCGGCGTCACGCATCAGGCAATCTCGCAGACGCTCCAGAAGCAGGGCGTAGACCCTGGTGCTGCACTGGCTGCTCGCAATGCCGAGAAGTCGGCTGCTGCTACTGCGAAGGCAGTGGAGAAGCGTCAGGCTCGCGAGGCTGCTCGTCAGGCTGGCATTCAGAAGATCAGCGATCTGTGGAAGGCTGGAGCCAAGGTCGAGGAAATCCGAGTCGCTTGCGGGCTGAAGTCGGTTGGTGCCTGTAACGTAAAAATCGTTCTTCTTCGTCGGAAGCATCCCGATATGTTCCCGTTGAGGCACCAGAAGCGGGTGACGGAAGTCAAGCCTCAGTAAGCAACTGAGAGTCATGAGAGTGAATGGGTGGGAAGGAAACTTCTCACCCATTTTTTATGAAAACCTGCTATAATACTGGTATAAATAAGTATAGCAGGAACAATAAACACGCCCGCAAGCGATAAGTTTATATCTCCTGTTCCTCGCAAGGGTGTTCTTTGCGGGCGTGTCCCTTGGAGCGAACAGGAGAGATTTTATGTCAATCATTATTTCTAATGAAGAGTATTTACGGCGTAATAAAAAAGTTCATGGAAATGGATTTACCTATCTTGATGAATACCATGGAGCGTTTGTCAAACATAAAATACAATGTAATAAGTGTGGGCTTATTTTTGAGCAAATACCTAATAGTCATTGGAGAGGAAGAGGATGCCCTGCGTGTAAATATGAAAAGTTGCGGATACACACCAGAGGAAAAACAATAAACTTGACGTTGGAAAAGTTTATTGTAGTTGCTAGAAGTATCCATGGATGTCGCTATGATTATAGTAAAGTAGTTATTGTGAATACTCGTACCAAAGTTATAATCATCTGTCCCAAACATGGAGAATTCCTACAATCTCCAAGTAATCATCTTCACAAAACAAATCCACAAGGTTGTCCAACTTGTCGTGAAAGTAAGGGAGAAAAGGAAGTCAAACGGATACTGAACGAAATGAAAATAGTGTATGATACACAATATAGATTTGACGGGTGTAAGGGGAAACGAAACCGACTTCCATTTGACTTTTACTTGACAGAATACAATGCTGTTATAGAATATGACGGAGTTCAACATTATCGGGGTTGGAGGTTAGGTGAGAATATAAATCAAACACAAAATAGCCTAAAAGCAATAAAATATAGAGACGGCATAAAAACAGACTTCTGCAAAACAAACAACATCAAACTACTTCGTATTCACTTTCGGGAACTTGAAAAGGGGAATGTCGAGAAGATTGTCAAGGAGTTTGTTCAGACACTACAACCAGCCCCTTGACTTGTTTGTAGAACTCATATACTTGTAAGCATGAGCAACCCAACTCCCTCACTCAACGGCTATATCTGCTTCTACAAGAGCAAGCGCACTGAGGTTTATGCCTCAACGCTGCTGGAAGCCCGAGACAAGGCTGCTGCTTTCTTCAAGGCGCGAAAGCCCTACGAAGTCACTGCCATGCTGGCTGAGAAGGCTGGCACTCCTGTCATCCACTCAACTGCGAGCATCTAACATGAACGACACCGATAACATCATCAGCGAGCGCATCCACGATGCTGACAGCCAGAAGAACGAAAACATGGTCCATTGCCTTCATGCCCATATCCAGGGCAAGATGACACTGGTGGAACTCTACGAGCGGTTCGAGAACGGCTATGGAAACGACGAGGGATGGGTCAAGCCACCTTGGAAAAAGTAGTCGCTTGACAACGGCTTTCCAGTCGCTACACTCTACTCAACAAGGAAACAACCATGAACCTCAAGTTCCCCGTCACCATTCGCTTCGACAACGGCAATGTCGAGAAGTGTAACACCATCAAGGAAATCCAAGAGGAAGTCCTGAACGCGCTGTCCGAGCAGTCCTTCGCTGACTCCATCACTGATGAGGATGGCAAGGAACTGGGGTGCGACTGGTCGGTTCGCATCGTGGAAATCTGACATGACCCTTCCCCTACTCAAACAGACGCTTGAAAGCTACATCCCGAATCGCATGAGCGACGAGGATGCGGACAACTTGGAGTTGCTCTTGGAGCTTCCTGCGTTCGCTGCTCTGCGTGATCTGGTCGAGGCGAAGATCGAAGCATACTACGAGTGGCTCCGAGCCAATCCTCGCTGTGAGTTCGAGAAGCCCAAGGCGAAAGTCAAGGCGCAACCGCAGGCGAAGCGGAAGCCGAGTGACACACCCGAGGGGCTGGACCCCAATCGTCCGATCATCTGGTTTCGTGTTGATCCGAAAAGCGGACTCTTGACACCATTGAAGTAGTCGTTATACTCTACCCAACAACCAAGGAAACCCCATGAGCAACCCCGTCCGCATCACGCTGAACGCTTTCGACAAGGACTCTAGCGCATCCTTCTCCAAGCCCATCGAAGTCAAGTCCGTTGATGACTTCCTCATGCAGCAACATGATTTTGATATGGAAGTTCCCTTCAGTCGCTTCTACTTCGACCATGAGGTTGACCACGATGGCAGCCGACTCGCTGACGAAATCGAAAGAAACCTCCCATGAGCAAGTCCGTCACCGACGCACAGATTCTCGAAGAAATCGAACTGCACTCCGACAATGGCGTGCCTTCCTTCTCGCTTCCCGAACTTGTCTCCGAGCTTCTGGATGTGCCGAAGGCGCGTGTTCGCAAGCTGATGGAGAAGTGGTGGAAGGGCGAGTAATTGCTTGACATTGCTTCCCAACTGATACAATCTACCCAACAACCAAGAGAACCTTGAAAGGTCACTCCCATGTCCACTCCCACTGTGTTCGTCAATGAGTCCAACCGAGTCGCCATGACCAACGGCTCTGGGCAGGATCTCTACTTCTCCTACAAGACTCTTGTGGCGCTGCGTGATAGCGACGGCAAGTGCTACAAGACCAGCAAGAAATGGTCCCGCACCACTGGCAAGCATATCTGTCAGTTCGGCTTCAAGGAAGCTCAGCCTGTCGATCAGGCGGTGCTGGAAGGGATGGTCAAGTGAGCATTCCCAACGTCAGCAAGATCATGGCTTACGAGGCTGGGGAGATGACCCAGGAGGAAGTCGTGGAGTTCTTTCAGGAGCTTCTGGACGATGGCTCGCTCTACTGCCTCCAGGGCAGCTACCATCGCATGGCTGCTTGCCTGCTTGATGGGGGGCTGATCGTCCGCAAGTAAAAAATCATATCAAGCAACATCCCGAAAAATGTCTGTCATGGTAGCATGAAAGTTACTATCCGCTAGAGGGCGTCAGCAGACGAGACAGAAGTGACCTTTGATCCGGTGTATGTTGCTTGACTTTTTCTGAAAAACCTGCTATAATACAGATATAAATAAGTATAGCAGGAACGATAAGCAAGCACCCGCAAGCGCGAGTTTATAACTACCTGCTCCCCGTATGGACGTTCCATGCGGGTGCTTATCCATGCTGGGAGCAAGGGGTTATTTTATGTGGCAAACAAAAGTATGTAGTAAATGTGGTATTGAAAAACCGATTGATTGTTTTCCATTTGTCAAGGAAAAAAGGGCAAAAAATGGATACTATAAATGTTATTGTAAATCATGTAAAAAAGATTATGCTCACGATTACTTTATTAAAAATAAAGATAAAGTTGTAAAAAGCGTAACAAAATGGCAAAAGAAAAATAAATCAAAAGTTAGAAAATACAAGAAAAAAGCATATGCCAATGGTGGGAAAGAAAAAATACTACAAAGAAATAGAGAAAGATATGATTTTTCGTATGCTATTCGTGTAAGAATGAGACGAGCTATAACCCAACAAAGAGGAATAAAATGTCAATCATCTTTGTTATTACTTGGGTGTAGTATTGCAGAATGTCGTAAGTATATAGAGAATAAGTTTCTACCGGGTATGACATGGGAAAACTATGGTGATTGGCACATTGATCATATACAACCATGTGCTTCGTTTGACTTGACATTACCAGAAGAGCAGAAAAAATGCTTTCATTACACAAACTTACAACCTCTTTGGGAGTTTGATAATCTTTCTAAAGGAGCGAAGATAGAAGTATTTACGAGTGAAGGAATATTTTTTCTTTCCCATTGACTTACCACCAACTTCGGATACAATACGAGCATGAAAGAAATCTTCCGTTGTGTCGTCGGCTCTACTCTTTATGGGCTGAACGGTCCTGGGTCAGACGTTGATGTGAAATCTGTAGCTCTCCCCTCTGCCGAGGATCTGCTTGGCATGGCTGACACTGCCAGAGGACACTGGGAGCAGTCCGAGCCGAGTGATACGGTCGTCTATTCGCTGACGAAGTTCTATGCTCTGCTGGCTAAGGGCAACCCGACTGTCTTGGAACTGATCGCTCAAATCCCGAGCGACTGTGTGCTACACGAAGATCCTTTGTGGGCATCTGTCCGTGACTTTGCACGCAAGCACTTCATCACCAAGGCGATACTTCCTGCGTTCTTCGGCTACACCAAGGACCAGTTCGTTCGGGTTCGTGAGCATAAGGCACAGAACAACCGCACGGAAATGATTGCGAAGCATGGCTATGATCTGAAGTGTTCCAGCCACGTTTATCGGCTTGCTGTCCAGGCTGTCGAGTGGATGACGCTGGGAATGGCGTCACCGAGAATGACTGGTAAGGACCGGGAAGTAGCTCTCGACATGAAGCAGGGCAAGTACACCTACGAGCAGACTATTGAGATACTCGAAATCGCTTTGAGGGGCATGAAGGCTGCTGAAAGCACCTGTAAGCTTCCCGAAGCACCTGACATGGCTGCTGTCAATGACTTCGTGACGCAGATTCACAGGAGTGTGATAGTCGCTGGATAGGTGCTTGACTTCTGCTTGAAGTCGCTATGATAGGTCTATCAACCCACACGAGAAAAAAAAAAAAACAATCATGACTACCATTGCTCTTGAAGACATTCGGATGCCCATCGTCAAGCGTGCCAGCGGCATGGATCTGGGGCTTGAATCCAACGGTCCCCGTAAGTTGAGCGATGTGGTCATTCCCGAGGAATACTACAACCGCATCTCCACGGGGCTTGAGGCACTGGACAACCTGTTCAATAACTTCGTTCCTGGCATGGTCGTGACCGTTGGTGCTGGTCGTGGTGCTGGTAAGACTACTCTGCTGCTCCAGCTTTCGCAGGCAATCAACACTAAGTATCATGGTCGCGTCAAGACGCTCTTCGCTACCAATGAGGAAGCAATTGAGCAGTTGGCTTTCACTGCTGAGCGCATCGGCGCGAGTGATGTGGATGCGGACAACATCAGCACGGTCGAAGACATCATTGCGATCATGCCTCAGTATCGGGTTCTGTGCGTCGATTCGCTCGCTGGACTCCACACCAGCAACACCGAAATCAACAAGAGTGATGTTGAGGTCTATGCGATCCAGCAAATCTACAAGGCTGCCAAGGCGAACAAGTGTATCGTCTTCCTCGTTCAGCACATGTGTAAGGGTGGAAAGCTCGCTATGGGCAAGACTGCGGTGGAGCATACTGCGGACGCCTGTATCAAAATCTTCAACCTTGAGGAAGAGGACTTCGGACCCGGAGCGAAGAAAATTGTGGTCGATAAGAACCGCTTTGGTGGTTCGGGCGAACTGCTGATCCGTATGTCGGCTACTGGCTTCGACCTTGAGAACCCGATTGCTGACTGCTCTTCGAAGGAAAACCAGACGGGGCGCTCACAGGGTGCGGTTGCTGGCGGGCAGCGTGCTGAACAGAAGGTCCGTGAAACCAATAATCTTCTTGACTTCATCAAGTCCCATGGGCAGATCACCGAGAAGGATCTGGGGACTTGGGATGGTCTGCCTGACGATCCTACTGCTTTCGACCGTCATGTGCGGATTATCAAGTCCCTGGTAAAGATGGGCAAGTTGATCAAGATTGGCGACAAAATTGAGGCTTCAAAATAATCAATGTAAATCTTACCTCTTGACAATGGCTCCCGGTGCCTATACTATCCAACATGAACAAGCCACTCATCCACATCGTTCACCTGCCCACTGGCATGCTGCTCTGCGAGGACGGCGTGTTCCGTTCGGGCATCACTTCCTGCTTCTGTAAGCAGGACACCCTGCTCTACCGCAGCGTCGGGCATGCGCTTCGTCGCATCAACACCCGCAAGCCCGGCAAGGCGATCCGCAAGGATATGCTGGACGAGGTTGGGCTGGATGTTGTTCAGGCGAACTACGGCACCACGGGGTATGCCTACCGCATGAACCGCAACGGGGTTGTCCTGTGAGAGACAACCCCTACTGCCTCTATGACAGCATCGCTGGCATGACCGACGCCACCAATGACATTGACGCCGTGATCCGAGCGCAAGTCAATCTGGTCAAGGCTGGCAGGATCGACGCTGCCGATGGCTGGAAGGAAATCCAAGCCGTTCTCCGCAAGTACGAGCCTTGGGGCGCTATGGACACCGAGCCGCGCAACATCGCTCACCGAAAGTTCTTCGACGCTATCGCTTGACTTCGGCTGCCGCTGCCTATACTCTACCCAACAAGGAAACAAACATGTCCGACGCTAAGGCTCTCGCTGAGAAGACCAAGGACGCTTACTCCCATGACCGCTACGGCAAGAAGTCGTGGCTGGCTCAGACCAAGTTCCTGCTCACCAAGTTCACTGAGGAACAGGTCGAGTGGATTCTCCGCTCCAAGCACATGCGCTGGGCTGCCGACAAGTTTGAGACTGCCCGTGGCGTGCCGCTGAAGACGATGGAGAAGTGGTATGCTGACGGCAGCCTGGACAATGACTCCGAGATGCCTGGGGTGGACATCGACCCCAACCTTGAGAAACTCAAGCGCATCAAGGCGCTTCGTGCCGAGGCAGACAGGCTTATGAGCGAGGCAAACAAACTTGTGAGTCAGTTGGTTTAGGGCTTGACTTCTGTCGCCGCCGCCTATACTCTGCTCAACAACCAAGGACACAGACCCATGAGCGAAACCGAAATGACCGAGGCTGAGATGCGCTGGCAGGAGCGCAAGATGGAAGCGGAGGACCGCGCTGAGAAGATGGCGGAGGCGCTCACCAAGTGGGTGAATGGTGCCGATGCTGACGAAATCAAGGTCTTCGCCACTGCCCTCTCGCATCAACACCGCACGCTTCAGCAGGCAGTATTCGGTTCCTTCCTCCAGTTTGCCAAGGTGCTGGCTCACAACCACTCCACGGGCAACTGCGATGCTCGCAATGAATACTCCTGCGAGACTGCCGCCAAGATCATGAAGGTGACGGATGGGTTCGCCGCAGTGCCTCTCATCTGACGCTTGACTTTCTCTCCCCACTCCTACAATACCCTTCACGGGAAACACACATGACCCTTTCCAAGTCCCACTTCTATGTCCGCACCCGCAAGGATGCCTTCCCGACCAACCCCGGCGCTCACCCGCTGGTTGCGGTCAAGATCGAACCCGCTGGCTCTGGCACGGTCGCCTTCGTGGCTGCCTGTTCGCCCGATGACAACCCCTCGCGCCGGATTGCTCGTGGGCTTCTGATTGCCAAGCGCAATCAGGGGCAGAGCTTCGTGGTCGATCCGAGCAAGGACACCCTCGCCAGCATCCTCAAGGCTGCCCGAGTGCCTCGCAAGGTGCTGGCGGTGCTGGACATGGACCGCGCCGAGCGAGCCTTCGAGCGTTCGCTGGAGGCGTAAAAAACATACAGCATGGCAAGACGCAAGCGGGGGCAAAAACTCCCGCTTGACTTGTTTCTGCCGATGCCTATACTTTGCTCAACACCCAAGGAAACACCATGGCTCGCAAGGCATCCAACAAGCTGATCGCTGAAACCTTCTCCAAGATCGCTGCGGATTACTTCGCTGCGGCTAATGCGAAGGGCATTGGCAAGGACACCGAGGCGCACATGACCAACAAGTGGGCGGTGATGCGTGAGGTCGCTTACATTCTGGCGACCAAGGACCGCAAGCAACTGGACAAGCTGGCAGAGGACGCCGCTCGCTGGAAGAAGGACTGCCTCATCTGCGGAGCTTGACATTCGCCGCCGCCCCATATACTACGATCATGAAAACGAACTACGCACTTCCGGGTAATCCCAACGAAACCCTGGACCGCAAGAACGCTCTCTGGTATCTGGTCGATGCCTGTATCAACGGCGAGGAAACCGAGTGGGCGCAGTGTTCGGTGCGGCTCGTCGGCATGGGCAAGAAGACCAAGGCAGACGCCCTGAAAGACATTCGGGAAGTCGCTGGGATCATCTGTGTGGATGCCCGCGATGACATGCTGGAAGAGGCTTACGACATCATCAAGGACAACCTGCTGTGACGCCCTCCGACGCTGAATATGCCCTGAAGATGTCCATTCCCGACATCACCGAGAAGTTTGATGACGGCAACTTCCTCCGCGAGCATTACGAGGCTTATTACAGCGGCGATGAATACAATGGACATCTGGCGTGGAAGCGTGCCTGGGACCATGCTGACGAACTCAACGAGCAGCATAACGAGGACCATATCTCGTTCTGTGTAGTGAAATACTGCCAGCACTACTATGTCTTCGACAAGGTTGTGGCTCGCAAGCTGAAACTTATTCCTTGACTTCCGTCGCCGTCTGATATACTCTACCCAACAAGAAAGAAACCCATGTCCCCCTTCGTCCCCATTCTTCTCAACCGTGGCTTCTGCATGGGCGCTTCTGGGCGCTTCTTCAACTCCGATGCTCTCCGCACCGACAGCGGCATCACGGTCGAGCTTCGTGACGAGGGGGCTGTGGTGTCTGTGGTGTTCAATGGCGACCTGAAGATGAACATGACCTTCCCCGACACCCCCGAGGGCGTGCAGGAGTTCCGAGCGGTTCTTCCCGCTTGACTTTCGCCGCCAGCCCATACAATCAACCTCACAAGGAAACAAACACATGAAGGTTCTCGCTGCTCTCTTTCTCATCGTCCTCCTGCTGGGTGTCGTCTTCGGCATCTCCTGCTGGGTGATGATCGTCGGCTGGGGCGTCACTCCTGCTTCTTGGGGTGTCATCATCGGCGGCTTCCTGCTCAACCTGTTCGTGATGACTGGTGTGGAACTCGTCAAGAGCGCCCTCAAGAACTGAACCATGCGACACTACCTCATCCAAGTCGGCTCCCACACGCTCTTCGTTGACCGCATCGACGGCTACGGGAAGATCGCTCCTGCCATGATGAGCCAAGAAGAGAAGCGGTTTCGTTTCCCCCTCTACCTGACCAATGGCACGCAGCTTCATGTCGAGGGGACCGAGGCTCAGTGTGTCGAGGAACAGGCGATGCTGCTGGAGCGGCTGGAGAGCATCTCCGATCCCGAGACTGACGAGAGCCACCCACAAGGCATGAGCGGCTAAGCCATGCACTACCGCAAGCTGTATCTCTGGCGTGTCAAGGTCCGTGGCATGCTTTTCTGGTGCCATGAAGCGACCCAGGAGGCTGCTCTGGTCAATCTGGAGAAGCAGACCGATGCCCCCTTGCGCGAATGGTGCCTGGAGTGGAGCATCAAGAACCTTGACGGCTCCGACATTCCCGAGGACGAGTTGATCCACATCTGCTTCGACGGGAAGCTGGACAAAGGGGATTGACATGAACATTTTGTCTGGACTTCTCTGCGCCCTGCTCTCAATCCCCGCCTGTATCTTGGCAGCGGCTCTGATCGTCTTTCTGTTCGCCCTGGTGATTGCGATTACTTCTGCGATTCTTCTTGTTGCGCTGGCAGTGGGCATCGTAGCAGTTCCCATTGTCATTCTGTGGGTTGGGCTGACAACGGATTAGCATTTGACATTGGCGGGAAGTCGCTACACTTACCAGCATGAGCAACGACCTACCCCTCATCCTCTCCAACGCCATCTTCTCGGGTGACATGCGCCCCCTGCGCGAGCGGGTCAGTGCTGACCCCTCGCTCAAGTCGCTTTCCTTCACCTACTCCTATACCCAGGAGTTAGGCAGCGATGGCTGCTGGGATCGCACCGTGACCGAAACTGCGACCATCGACAAGTTCCTGAAGGCTGGCATCAAGAACTCTGGCAACCGCTGCTACAACTACTATCTTGTAAAGGTTGGCTGAGTCATGAGCGAACCAACCAACGAAACCAAGCTGTTTCATGTGCTGTGGAATGTCGCTCGCCAGGAGCTTTGCACGAAAGCCCACAAAAAGGACGCCAAGTGCATCGTGTTGGTCACGGAGCCTGACTTCAAGCAAGTTGCGGCTGCCCTACTCCAAAACGACGAGTTCATGGAACTCATCAAAACTCTCTCTTGACATTGGCTCCCCAACTCCTACAATGACCCACATGAGCAACATCAAGCCCCTCTCCGCTGGCACCCTCACCGAGTCGATGATCTGCGGCAAGCGTCTGCCCATCAAGATCCTGAGTGCCAAGCTCCCAGCCGATCCCCGCAGCTTCATGGGCAACGAGTACGAGTGCGCCTATGTCGGCACCGAGAAGGTCTGCCTGGACTTCGGGCAGAACTGGTACGCCAGCCCTGGCGACAAGTTCACGGTCCACCAGCGCAACATCGACTCTGCTGCCGAGTGGAAGGCAAAGGGCTATTGACAATCGGTTGAAAGCCATATACTCCACACAACGAAAGAAACCATGAGCAACAACCCCGAATCCTATGCCCGTCTTCCCGTCACCAAGCTCGCCAGCATGATCAACGGGCTGTATAAGCGTATCGTGCGTGTCAGCCACGCCAATACGCTGAATAAGCTGATGAGATACTACGAGGTCTATCGCAAGTCATTCATGCTGCGCCTGCGAGTACGCCTGTTCGGCGGAACTCCCCTTGATTTCCACGCATGGGTCAAGGAAAGGAAGCAGGAGCATCGCAACGCTGGCATCTTCGATACTACGATCTTTTGGCGCTGCTTCGATGACCGAACCTATGCCACGCTCATCGGCAACATGGAGAACCTCGTCAAGTATTCGGACGAGTATGTCCTTCTGGCTGACACTGATCTGGCGTGCCTGACTGACGCAATCGCCAAGGGCGAGAAGCTCAAGGAAGCCGACGAGTATCTGGCGAAGATGGAAGCCGAGTATCCTGGCATCTACGACACGCTCACGAAGAATGATTGACATGCGGCTGAAAGTCGCTATACTGCGAGCATGAACACCGAAGCCATCACCCGCCGAGTCGCTTCCGAGAAAACCGAGGACGGCGATCTGCTGCTCACCTGGGAAGTCCGAGCCAAGGGCTTCGATTCCGCCCGCAAGTGGATGCAGGAGGCGGATCGCTGGATCGAAACTTGGACCGCCTGTGGCGATGGCTGGCTCGTCGCTCGCTACTGCGTCCTCGTGGATGGCGCTGAAGTCGCCATAGAAGCCCACAACGATGAATGGGCGAGCCGACAGCAAGAGATTGAGGATGCTGGACGGGGCTGCTGGTAATAGTCGCTTGACATTCACTCCCAACCCATACAATCAAACCCATGACCGACATTCAGACCTTTTCCCGCCTGACCCCCACCGAGAAGCGCATCGAAAGCTACGCCACCATGCCCAACGGCATGCGGCTGTCGATGGTCACTCACAAGACCTTCGATGGGCTGCTCGTCACCCGCGTATCGGCTGCCCGAGTCGAGGACGGCTTCGTCAAGTATGTCATGGGACGGGACTACAATGTTGTCCTTGAGCGTGCGAAAAAGCGATGCACCAGCAAGAATGTTCAGGAGCAGCATGACTTCCACCTGAAGGACTTCCCGATCCTGATGGAAGCGGCGACCAAGTATTACGGCGTGACCATCGTTCAGATTGGCGCTTGACAACGGCTCCCGAGCCATACAATCAAGCCCATGAGAAAAGAACTCGCTGACGCTGCCAAGAAGCTCGACGCTGCTCGTCAGGCGCTTGCCGACAACCCCAAGAGCAACAAGGCGCTGGAAGCCTTGGTCGATGCCGAGCAGGCTTACCGAGAGGCTGCGAGTCGGTGAGTCACACAGCAAGCGCGCCCGTCTCACACACCTGAAAGAAACTTATGAGCAACAAGATCACCCGCTACACCTGCTCCGAGTGCGATGAGGGCAACGGCATGTTTGCCGACATGGTTGAGAGTTCGTATGGCTCCTATGTCAGCATCTACGACCTCCAGAACAAGCTGAAGCATATGCTTGAGGATGCGTGTGATCCAGGCGAGAAGGACGCGATCAACAAGATGCTTGACTTGCTGAAATAGGTGTTATGATTACACTCGTCAAGGGGCGGGGCAGAGTAGAAGCCGAAATGTCCGTAAGTCCCCTTGACATATGTTGGGTGCCAATAGCGAATAGAGGACGGAAGTCATGACTCCGCTCCTGAACTGGGGGTAAGAACCCCAGCCCGACACCAAACGAGAGACGAGTCCGGCGGACCAGAGGACTGGGACGTAATACGCCTGCACTCTCGCTAATAAAAAGCAGGACGTTATGGGGTGAGGACGCTAGTAGGAGAGGGGTAGTGATCCTCTTCGGGCGCGTCAAAGAACACGGGAGTCACTTCCCGTAAGCTTGTAGCCAACCAAGCCCATCCCAGTATCTCGAAACTCCTGGGCAAATGCCTGGGAGTTTTTTGTTTGACTTCTCCTGCCGCTTCATATACTCACACACATGAACATCGCGCTCGAAATCCCCCGATCTGTCACCGTCAGCGACATCGGCACCTACGATGGTGTCGAGTGGTTCCGCACCTTCGTTCCTGACCTGGGCTACGACACCTACAAGGCGCTGCCCCGCGTCGTGAGCTACAAGGGCAAGTCCTTTGTCAAGATGAGCTACAACACTGACAACGGCAGTGTGTCATACAAGGCATCAACCGCTTACGCGGTGGAGGCTTCCAAGTGACCAACATTCTCAAATCTGGCGACCAAGTAATCGCCTCGCGCACCGTCCTCAAGCCTGAGCATGTTCGCAATAACGGCGAGGTAATCCCCGAGCGGCTCAAGACCACCATTCGCGAGGGTAGGCTGCTTCATCGTGCCAAGGGTGGCTGGATCGTGGAATGGCGTGGAGCATCTCGTAGGAGCTACACCGAGCATTTCTTCGACCACGAGATTACCAAGGTCGGTACTAACCCCCTGCTACTGGAAGCCAGCGATAAATAATAATGATTGCCTAACGCAATCTTTATCATATACTAACAGAACAAGGAGAACACAAGTGTCGAAGAGTTGGAAAATGGGCGCGGACAAGTTCGCTCGCGCAGCCAAGAAGCAAATCAAAGTCAAGCGCAACCACCTAGAGTGGGATGACGAGGATGACAATGATGACTACTCTAGCAGCGTCAAGCGAAACACTGAGCCAGTCGAAAGCGACAGCCCAGAAGCCACTTCGCATCGCTGATCCGTTCGCTGAAACTGACATCTTGGATGCAGTGGAAGTCGAGCCAATAGAGCTTGACAAGCGACTTCCGTTCTTCAAGCATCTTGACGGCATGGTGTCTCTCCGTAGGCAATGGAGCAAGTTCTGGCGCTATACAGACACTTGACATTGGCTCCCTGTTGATATACTACGAAGCATGAAGCACAAGCACGAAACCACCGACCAGCAAGCTGCCCGCGCCAATCGGCGCTGGATGCCTCCCCCGAAGCGCGTGTTCAAGGACAAGAACCGCTACGACCGCAAGGTGATGAAGCGGGAGTCGTTCGAGTGACCGTCCTCTACTTCCTCATCGGATTTCTGGCTCTCATCGGGCTGCTCGCCATCTGTTTCGTCATTCGTCGCTTTCTGGCGACCATCAAGTACATTCTTGATACGCCAAAGGTGATTGACGAGTTTATCAACGGCAAGAGGCACTGACCAGACTCTCCTTGATTTTCGCTTCCTGCTTCATACAATCATCATAGAAAAGGAGTCTAAGCCATGTTCATGGTCAAGAATACCCACAACGAGTTTTTGAGCGTCGAGCCGAGGAAGTTCACCAACGTTCCTGCTGTCGTGGCTCGCTTCGTCAATGAGACGAGCATGCGGAGCTACATCAAGGACAACCATCCCGAGGTTGCTGCTGGCACCAAGCTGGAAATGGTCGATATGGACTCTGGTCGCATCACCGAGGTCGTGCTGTGAGCCTGGAGAGCTACTGGAACCGAGTTCGCGGCTTTTTGACCCGACATGGTGGCGTACAGGATCAAAGTGACCATAACCGCACGCGGCAGGGCGAGCATTGGGAGCTTCCTGTAGTCGCTCATGGGCGAGCGGGAAAGCTGCTCATCAGTTTCCATCCCGAGTGCCAGAGTCGAGCGATTTACCAGTGCTTCGACAGCGGCTTGGGGCGACACATTGCAATGGAAAATGACTTCCGTACCAATGGTGTGTCATACAAGGGTTTAGTCTTTTCTCCTTTTTCGTATAAATGGAACCTGTTGGCGAGTCGCGATGTTGACCTGAACAGGTGGGAAAGTGCGCTGCTGGAAGTGGTGCCGAAGAAGTCGCTCGCTGCTGTCGCTTGACTTCCCTCCCCGAGTGATACAATCACTTCCATGAGAAACTCATACACCGTCAATGTCCCACCCACCCGTGACCAGGGTGCCAGTGCCTTCTACGCTGCTGCGAGCTATATGCAGACCATGCGGAAGGATGCACTTGACACTTATAATCGCATGCGGGCGCACGATGGGCAACCTCCGTTAGAAAAAATGCCAAACGGAACCAAGTATATCCGCAACAAGCGGGCGACCATCGTTCACAACGCTCCTTGACTTCCCCTTCACAATCCCTACAATACAAGCGTAAGGAAAGGAGAAAGCCACATGAGCATCGACCGCATGAAAATCGCAAGCTGCTGGAAGCTGCGCCATAAGCCTCTGTGGCGTAGCCTGATACGAGCCTACATCGGCAACGAGAAGGGTGGCGGGCGGGTTGCTCTAAAAGACATGCCCAACGAAGTTGCGAAATACTGGAAGCACAACGATGATTATGTCATCGGTCCTGGGCTGAGTCACTACCTCAAACTGATGCTGATGGACACCAACCTCGACCGACTCCTGACTCTGGGTGTCAAGATAAATCTGGAGGCTTAGAAGGTGTCCAAGTCAGCCTGTGGCACTTCACGGTTCGCTGCCTGACTCTTGACAAGCTCCTGACCGATTGGGTTCTTGGGAGTGCCAGAGAAAAACTTATTGACTTTCTCAACCATGTAGTCAACGTCCAGCTTGCCTGGGTTGTTATCGACTACGATGCAGTTCTCACCGAATAGTTGGTGATACTTGGGTATATTGTCCTGAACCTGCTTCCAGATTTCTTCAACACTTCCCGAGCCATGTGCAGGCAACTTGCGGTCACGCTTTGCATTGCGCTCCTGGGCGACATCCAGCGAGGTAGAAACAACAAGTATCATGGTGTCGTAGCCGAGGCTTTCAAGCTTCTCTTTGCGAATAACCATGTTCTTGTAGTTCTTGCCAGTGCCGTCTATAAGTATTGGAAGATAGGAGTTGAGGTAGTTTTTGAGGAACTGCTTGATACTCTCCAGTGCCTTATTGCGTATGTCAAGCTGCTTGGTGCGTAAATCCTTCTCTTCTGGACTTGGCGCGTTCTCTGGTGGAATGACTTGGGGCAGATTAGCGACTTGGAGCTTCTTGACGAATAGCTTGTCGCTATCAACGACCTTTGGCTGTGGATAGACATTATCCATGAGCTTCTTGACAACGTAGCTCTTGCCGCTGCCAGGACCGCCACATAATAAGATGGCTCGTAGTTGTCCTGCATCTGTAATAGCCTCATCAACAAGTCCAAGGGCTTCCAGCATCTTTGCGCGAATAGGGTCCATAAGTATCTCCTGACTTGGTTATTTATAGGGACTTGACTTTGCTTGGGAGTTGCTATGATGCTGGTATGAGCGAACCATCGAAGGAATATGTCGAGGGGCAGACCCAGGCGATGGAAGATGACTTCCACGGTGTCTCACCCAGTCCATTCACCAACCCCTACGATCCTTGGTTCCCCACCCGAGCGGCTGAGTGGGAGCAGGGCTACCGTGATGCGATGAAAAAGATAAAGGCAACAGCATGAGCAATACTCTCCATCCATGTCTTGATACGCCATACCTCAACAAGTGCATCGACCAAGTGTTCGGTCCACCCCTCGCCACCGAGGCAGAGGCAGATGCGGCTCGACAGGAACTTGCCTACCTCAAGCAATGCGTCAGAGACATGAAGGACCAGATGGAGCGATCCAGCAAGGCGCTGGGTGAAGTGTCTGCTGAGCGAATGAAGTCCGTGGATAAGCTGTGTGACATACGGGACACTCTCAAGCCACACCTGATGCCTTTGGGCGAGTGGACTTCGGGCGCTGAGTGTGCGATCCGTGAAGTGCTGGGCAAGCACTTTGGTGTTGACATCTCCAAGTGACTCCTATAATAACACGCATGATCACCTACCACACCCTCCAAGACCTCGTATTCGGCAATGGTGGGATCGCCAATGTGACCTTCATTGTTCCCACCCGACCGATTCGTGTTTGCGGTCCAATCGCATATTCTACTTCCAGTGACAAGGAAGTTCCCGTCGAGATGCAGATTGAGGACAAGCCCGAGGATGACCTTGACAGCATCCACGGCACCTACAAGGTGCGCCTGATTCCTACCGACCCGAAGCTCCGTGCTGTGTTTGGCTACGAGCGGTTCTACCAGAGTGATCTTATGGGGATGATACGGGATGGGGTAATCAAGGTCAAGATTGGCGAAATGGTCGCTTGACATTGCTTCCCGACTCCTATAATAACCCCCATGAGCCAAGACAACGACCCCACCTACACTGAGCTTCTGAACAAGAAGGTCGAGCTTCTCACGGTCATTCACGGCGCTCCCCTGGACGGTGAGGGCGCTTTCAACGCCTTCATGGCGAAGCTGGAACTGATGAATGTGGCGAAGGCGCTGAAGTCGCTCGAAGCAACCCTCCCTTTCTGAAAGAAAAACATGAGCAAGCGCATCACCACCCCCGGTCGTATCGAGTCCTTCCAACGCATCAAGCTCCAGGGCAACCCGTGGGAGAACGACCACTTGCAGTTTGCCCGCCTGCTGGGTGAGATGGTCGCCTGTGTTGATCTGACCCACGATCAACTCATGGCGCTCTCTGAGAGCATGGATCTACCCATCGAAGAAATCCACAACCTCATGGACCGCGCTCAGAACGCTTGGGACGATGTGAAGGAACGAATCTGACGCTTGACATTGGCTCCCAGCCGCTACAATCATACGCATGAGCAACTACGACACCCCCGACACCATCGACCTCCCCTTTGAGGACGATGCCTACGAGATGGCGCTCGACAACGCCGATCTGGATCACATGGAGCAGATGGACTGCGAGCAGGACCAGTTCATGACCGATGCCGAGGCTGACGAGGACGCCATGACCTCTGCTGGTATGGGCGAGAATGAGAGTTATGGCGGTTGGAGTGATGACGGGGGCGACTGGTGATCGCTCCCCTCACGATCAACGGCAAGACCTTCCGAGTCACTCGTCAAGTCACTGGGGGCGACTCCAGGGACCGCATTTACTGGCGAGCAACTTCCGAGCATCCCATCACGCT
>Ga0302240_1001405_pt1 | contig 19295 bp, 20 predicted proteins | sample AAG_UR_His_MG_FD_193538 | JGI IMG/M metagenome (GOLD analysis project Ga0302240, IMG submission 193538) | Enriched activated sludge microbial communities from anaerobic digester in WTTP, New Holstein, Wisconsin, United States - AAG_UR_His | ecosystem: Engineered > Bioreactor > Anaerobic >... | reverse complement strand
GATGAGTTAGGATTGAGCTTTGAAGACATCAAAGACAAGTCTGATGAAGAAGTTTATTGGATCTTCTATCCCGATAAGCACTCCTCAGAAAGACGTGCCCGTACCTGTCACGTTTTTCGGAACACTAACGTTAAAGTATTTTGAAAAGCCTGTAAATGCTTGTTTCTTTCAAAAACAACTTCATTAACTTCACAGCCGGTGCCAGGTAAAGATAGCGAAAATGATGAAATTGTTTTACAATTCAATGAAGACCTACGAGCAGCCTCTCAGAAATTTCAACAGGGGCTGCTTTTCTTTGCAGCAGTCAACAGTTCCCTAAATCCTCATTTAGGGAATTGTTTAAGACTTCATTTTGATAGTATGGACAAACCAAACTTTGTGTGACGTTGTATTGAAATTGTATGCGATATGTGCTATAATAAGCACACAAATAGAAAGAGGTGATTTAGATGGCACAAACCACATTAAGTGTGAGAATGGATGAGAATATAAAAAAACAATTTGACGCCTTTTGTGCAGAAGTAGGTATGAACACCTCTGTTGCGATTAATCTTTTTGCTAAAGCCGTTTTAAGAGAGCGGAGGATTCCGTTCGAAATTGCACTGAATGATGATCCGTTCTATAGCGACGCAAATTTGGCTAGACTTAAGAAAGCTATAGCACAACTTGATGAAAGTAATTTAATCGTCAAGTCTATGGATGAGCTTGAGGAGATGGAACGTGAATAATCTAGCGTTCACACCTGAAGGCTGGGAAGATTATTTGTATTGGCAATCACAGGATAAAAGAGCATTAAAGCGAATTAATCTACTTTTACAAGATATAATTAGAAATGGCTATGACGGCATAGGAAAACCAGAGTCTTTAAAGTACGATTATAAAGGATTTTGGAGTAGACGAATAGACGATAATAACCGAATAGTTTATCGAGTAGATGGAGAGCAAATTATTATTGCACAATGCGGATCACATTATCGTGACAAATGAACTCTAAGAAATTTACAATCGATAAATAACCCATAACGATGTCGATTAGTGAGGTATTTGACGCTTAGATTTTAATCTAGGTTTGTTTTTCAGACGTGATTGGCTCAGAATTCTATTATGAAAAGCAATTTAATTTGGCTGCCGATGGTAGTATAACGACCATCGGCAGCCTGTTTTTGTTTTAGACATGAATAGGGGGCACTATTCAAATCCCTCTAGCTTAATAAACCATTAGTAGTTGTTGAAGCGGTTTAACTTGGTATAATGTAATTATCATATCGTATTTATGTGGAGGTATGGCATGGACGTTCGTTGGCATCAAAGATTTGATAATTATCGCAAAGCATTGAGTCAATTAAATGAGGCTATTGAAATTATGAATGCAAAACAGCTTTCAAATTTGGAAAAACAAGGCGTTATTCAATCATTTGAATATACGCATGAATTGGCCTGGAAAACATTGAAGGATTTCCTGTTGTCCAGAGGAACAGTTGACCTGTTTGGATCAAGAGATGTTGTCAGAGAATCTTTCCAGCTTGGTTTGATAGAGAATGGTGAAATCTGGATGGAAATGATTAAGAGTAGAAATCTTACAAGTCATACTTATAACGAAGCTACAGCAGATGAGATCATTACTTTAATACATGATCACTATTTCTCTGAGTTTGTTCTGTTAAAAGACAAATTGTTGAGTCAACAAGAAAAAGAGAGTGAATGATCATGAAATATGGTTTAAGTGAAAATGTACAAAGAGTAATCAGGTCTGTTTTCGAAAAACAACCCAAAGTAGAGAAAGCCATCTTATATGGCTCTAGAGCCATTGGTAATTACAAGAATGGCTCAGATATTGATTTGATGCTAGAGGGAGATCAATTGAGGCTGGAAGATCTACTCTCTATAATGGTGCAATTGGACAATCTCGACCTTCCTTATAAATTTGATATTTCAGATCGGAAAAGTATTCAAAATGATGCCCTACTTGAACACATCGAAAGGGTAGGTACCATTTTTTATAGCAAGGTTTGATATATCATTTTTTCCTCAAAACCAACTTCATCAACTTCAGAGCAGGTGCCAGGTAGACGTGCACGTACCGTCACGTTTTTCGGAACGATGACGTTTAAGAAATTTGAAAAGTCTGCAAATGCTTATTTCGTTCAAAAACAACTTCATTAACTTCACAGTAGATATAAATGGTGAAGTTCGAGAAATTATTTTACAATTCAAACTGTGCAACCTTCGTTGATTGATTCGATCTTCGGAAGTTGTTTTTGTCAATTATTCCCTAAATCCACGATTAATGGACTAGTAGTTCATAGAGTTCAAATTAGCAGTTCAAATACTAGCGTTCAATAATTGCATGTTATTTTAGACCGCATTATTTGACTTTGCCCTACTCATGACAATATCTAAGTAAGAATGCTAGCAATTGGTATAGCTCTTGATCTTTGGGTAACAATACTTTATCAGAATACTGATATGGATAATTTCAAAATCATATACTTTTTTATTTTTGTTCATTGTAGGGTTGTCAGGTTCAAACACGACTATCAAACCAAACAATAGACTCTGGGAGGTCCTAATTTGATCACATTTTTTGAACAATTCACTCCAGTACAACAAGCCTTAATAGGCACACTGTTTACCTACGGTGTTACAGCCTTAGGTGCTTCACTGGTATTCTTTTTTAAAAGCATCAACAAAACAGTGTTGAATAGTATGCTGGGATTTGCAGCAGGGGTTATGATTGCAGCAAGTTTTTGGTCACTTCTGGCACCCGGAATTTCTTTAGCTGAAGAGTTAGGACAAACAGCCTGGTTGACAGCTGCCATCGGGTTTCTTTTAGGTGGTGGATTCTTGTACGCGGTAGATAAGTTGATGCCTCACCTCCATCTAGGTTTACCTGTTGAAAAAGCTGAGGGTCCCAAAACGTCATGGCACAGAAGTGTACTACTTGTGCTCGCAATCACCCTGCATAACATCCCTGAAGGATTGGCCGTTGGCGTAGCCTTTGGTGCAGCGGCCAGCGGCAGTATTTCCGGCGCAACAGTGGCCGGCGCTGTGGCACTTGCCATAGGTATAGGGCTTCAGAACTTTCCTGAAGGCGCTGCCGTTTCCATTCCGTTGAGACGTGAGGGATTCAGCAGAAGGAAAGCATTTTTGTACGGACAGGCTTCTGGTTTAGTCGAACCCATTGCCGGCGTCTTAGGTGCGCTGGCGGTGATCAGGATGCGTCCAATTTTGCCGTATGCTTTGGCGTTTGCAGCAGGGGCTATGATCTATGTTGTCATTGAAGAACTTATACCTGAGGCGCAAAGAGATGAAGGCGGTTCGAAGACAGATGTCGCAACCATTGGTGCGCTCGTGGGGTTTAGTGTGATGATGATTCTGGATGTTGCCTTAGGGTAAGTGATTGGCAAAGAGTTGTATGCTTTCGGAAAACTGATGTGAAAATATGATCAAAATTTGTAACTGGGCTGCTCATGGCGAAACTGACCATCGGCAGCTTGTCTTTGTTTTTGCCTTGGTTAATGCAAACACCTCGCATCGATACATGAAGATCAATATTGACACACCAAAAAAGTATTTGATCAAATGTAAATATATGGTTATAATACTTGTATATAACATTTGTCAAAGGAGGTATTTTTTAGGTGGCCACAGTGACTAAGACCATTGGTATGAATGGTTTGGAAGGATTTGTGATCAAAGTCGAAGCGAGAATTCTCAAAGGGGTCCCCACCATGAGCATCATTGGTCTGGCAGACAAGGCCATCAAAGAGTCCAGAGACAGGATTGAAGCCTGTTTCAACACCATGGGCATGCGTTTTCCAAAGGGGAGAATCGTCTTCAACATGCTGCCCCAAGACGTGCAAAAGAGCGGGGGATACCTGGATCTGCCCATGTTTCTCAGCCTCGCCATTGAATGCGGGGAAATCAGCCCCGACCATGTGAGTCTGGATGAGACCGTCTTCTTCGGGGGAATCAGCTTGTGCGGTGATCTGGAGAACTTCAACGGCATGCTGCCCATGCTGATCCAGGCCAGGCAGAACGGTATTAGATTTGCGGTGCTTCCAAATGCCTGCATGGCTGAGGCTGTCAAGGTCCACGGCATCCAGTGCTTTGGTTTTGACAATATCCACGACCTCGTCGAGTGGTTTGAAGGCCGGATGCACTACACCTCAAAATCTGCAGTGGCAGCCAAGCCTCCCGCCACTTCAAACCTCGATTTCAGCCAGGTCAGAGGTCAGGATCACCTGATAAAGTTTGTGGTGGCTGCCGCGGCCGGGGGGCATAACTTGCTGCTCGTTGGACCTGCTGGCTGCGGGAAGTCCATGATCGCTAAGCGCATAGAGACCATTCTGCCGGACATGAACGAGGATGAGGCGCTGGAAGTCATGGCCATCCACAGTGTGGCGGGAGTGACTCGCAGCCATGAGGAAGCCATGCGGCGACCCTTCAGGAGCGTGCATTACAACGCCTCCGCCAACGCCATTATAGGCGGCGGGACGAACGCCAAGCCTGGGGAGATTACCCTTGCGCATAACGGCGTGCTGTTTCTGGACGAACTGCCCGAGTTTTCCCGAGCCGCGCTGGAAGCTCTGCGTCAGCCGCTGGAAGACCGGGTGGTGAGGGTCGCCAGGGTCAGGCAGACAAATGTCTACCCTGCGAACTTTATGCTGGTGGCGGCTATGAATCCTTGCCCCTGCGGCAATTTTGGCTCCGGAAAATGCATTTGCTCGCCACATAAGGTCAGGACCTATCGGCAGCGGATCTCGGGACCAATTCTGGAGCGCATGGACATACAGAAGTTCATGAATAAGGTGGATCTCTTCGAGGATGCAAGCGCAAGAAACAACATTCAGGGAAAATTGACCACAGGGGCTGATAAATCAAACTTAACACTGCACTCTGAGCCACAGAATCACAACCTCCCAAAAGACATAAAAACGGATAACCCGAGAGCCTCCGCCACCCTCAAGAAGAAAGTCGAAAAGGCCCGGTCCATTCAGGCTGAACGCTTCAAAGGTCACGACGGCGTATGGACCAATGCCCAGATGGACGTCACCTTGATCGACCGCTTCTGCGCCATTGATGAGGCATCCGCAGCGCTCATTCAGAGTGCCCACGATTCGAACCAGTTCAGCGCCCGGAGCTATCACAAGATCCTCAAGGTCGCCCGCACCTTCGCGGATCTGGACGGCGCCGCAGACATCCGCAGGGAAGATGTGGTTTCGGCCCTACTTTCCAGAGATCTGGACAGGGTCGATGCCACGCCGCTGAAGGGCTGGTGACCTATGAGGCCTGCTAAAACCCAAACGCAGCATCAGGAGAAAAACCGTTCACTGCAGATCAAGCCCTTCAAGCCCATGAAGCCCCTGGAGACCCCGAATCCCTACTGGATTTGGCTCGCTGAGCTCAAGGGCGTGAGCATCAAGGCGAAACTGCAGCTCCTGCGTCATTTTTCCACCCCTGAAAACCTTTGGTCTGCCGATGGTCTCGATCTCCCACCCCTCGCCCAAGGTCAGAAGTTAGCTTCCAATTGGAAGACGCTTAAAAACTTGGATCCCGCCAAACGTCTTCTGGAACGTAACGAGATTCTCGGCATCCAGCTTTGGACGCTGGATCCGGAGGAACTTATGGATCCTTTGATTGAACTGCGACCATCGGCAGACACGTTTTTGGTAGTTTATGCCCTGGGCAACCCACAAACCGGGCCTTCCGCCGCGGTAATTGGAACGCGCCAAGCTTCAGGTGACGGTTATCATGCGGCAGAATTGGTATGCAAAGACTTAATACGGCGCGGCGCCTGCATCAACAGCGGCTTGGCATTCGGCATTGACAGCTTTGCTCATAATTTTGCGCTGGCTGAAGGAGGGCGGACACAAGGCTTTGTGGCCCATGGTCTGGATCAGTGCTATCCAAGCGAGCATTATAGTCTCATGAGAAGCTTGAGCGAGCATGGCGCCGTCATCTCGCCATTTCCCCTTGGTATAGACCCTTACAAAGCAAATTTCCTAAGACGCAATGCCTTAATGAGCCTCTGGTCGGAGGAGGTCATTCTGATAGAGGCAGGTCTGAAGAGTGGGGCTTTGAATACAGCGGAGCACGCCCTCCGACAGGGAAAACGTCTTTGGGCAGTGCCCGGGCGACGGGGATCAATACAATGTGAAGGGAACCAGAGGCTGCTGGCGCAGGGTCTTGCTGCGGCTTATCCTGTCACGCTGGGTGCTGTTGCTGAACACCCCGTCCTGGACCTGCTGAGGGGTAAGGCTATGTCCACTCAAGCTATTGCGGAAGTGCTGAGTTTGCCCCTTAATCGCCTCGAGCAGGATCTTCTTTCGTATGAGAAACAACTGAAAGTCGCTTATTTACCAGACGGTCGCTGGCATTACAGAGGATGGTGAGACGGGTGAGCAGAAAACCCAGGATTGTTTATGATGGCGCGATCTACCATGTTACCCAACGGGGAAACAACCGTGCTTACATTTACAATGACCAGCTGGACAAAGCGAAGTTTTGTGATTTGCTTAAGGAAACCATGACCATGGAAGACTATGGCTTTTCGCTGCTCTATTATGTGCTGATGGATAATCATTACCATCTGGTTATTGAGACGCCTGAGGCTTCCATTGACCGGATTATGCACCGCATTAATATGCTGTATACAAAATATTTCAATAAGAAATACGGGAGGAGCGGAGTTCTTTACGAAGGACGCTATACCGGCATTCTCATCCTGGACAACAGTTATCTGATGACGGTGATCCGCTATATTGCCTATAATCCTGTGAGGGCTGAATTGGTGAAGTCACCTGCCGATTATCGCTGGTGCGCTCACCTGGACGTTGTTGCCAAGCAGCATGGGCTTGTGGATGTGGCTGGGCTTTTAAGCAAGTTTGACCAGGATCCTCAGAAAGCAAGGGTGGCTTATGAGCTGCTGGTTACAGGAGAGGTGCCGGAAGGTAAACACAAACGGTCTGACGTTGACAAAAAAGGTCAGAAGCGAATGACCAATCTGGAGTCCATGTTCCGCAGTGAGATCAAGGATGAGGCCGTGCGCACGCTGGTGTGTCAGCGCGACAAATCGAAGCAGATTAGTGCGCAGCGCCAGAAGTTTGCGGAAAGGGCTTATCTGGCCGGGTTTTACGTTAAAGAGATTGCGGCACTTCTCAATATGACACCGCGGGCGGTTTATTATACGCTGGAGGGGACAAGGGCGAAGGCGAGGCTTATGAAGGGGATGGAGTGAAGGGGGGCACGTGGCGGGTCCAGGACGGCAATTCCCGTACCAGGCACGATTTTCGGAACACTAACGTGCAATTATTTTATCAAGACTGATATTGCTTTCTTTCACGAAAAGTAACTTCATTATCTTCACTGGCGCTACCAGGTACGGGAAAATGAAGTTTGAGTGACAATAAGCACAAAAAACTGATCAAGACTTGATTTGAATATGTTGATAATATATACTCTAGATATATTTATTTACCAGATTGGTAAATAAAAATAGAGGTGATGATTTGCTCATTAAATATAATAAGAAATCACTTGAGAAGGAATGCAACGACTATTCAAGAGCTATTAGATCTTATGGGCAAAATTGCGCTAAAATCCTTCATCGGCGTATTCGAGAATTAAAAGCTGCTGAGTCATTGGATGAGATGGTTAATCTTGGAATAGGAAGATGTCACGCATTAAAAGGTGATCTTCAGGGCAAATATGCACTTGACCTTGAGCAACCGTTTAGATTAATTGTTGAACCTGAAAAGAATGAAGATGGGCGTTATGAAATTAGAATAGTCAACCTTTTGGAGGTTAAAGACTACCATGGAAACTAAGATAAATGAAATTATTGCGATCCCTCCAGGCGAAACCATAAAAGAAATGTTGGAAGATCGAGACATGAGCCAAGTAGAATTTGCTGAGCGAATGGACTGCAGTACGAAATTCATTAGCCAGCTAATTAATGGCAAAGTCGCATTAACCCATCCAACAGCATTGAAATTAGAGAGTGTCTTAGGCGTCCCTGCTCGGTTTTGGAACAATCTAGAGGCCCTTTATCAAGAGGATTTGGCTAGAATTGATCAAATAAGCAATCTTGAGTCTGAAATTAACCTGTCAAAGTCATTTCCATACTCAGATCTAGCTAATAGGAAATGGGTAAAAAAAACTAGAAATGCTGTTGAACGCGTTGAAGAATTAAGAAGTTATTATGAAGTAGCGACACTTGGAAGTATTAAAAATCTCAATACATTTGAAGCTGTTTTCAGGAAGGTAGACCACGGAAAAGCTTCTGAATATGCTTTATCGGCCTGGATCCAAAAGGGTTATCTTGAAGGACGAAAGATTTCAACTCCACCCTACAACAAGCGATTGTTGACAGCTAGATTGCCTCAATTACGCTCTTTAATCAATCAGGAGCCTTCTGACTTCCAAACTGAATTAATCAAATTAATGAGTGAATGTGGCATCGCTCTGGTTTTCCTGCCTCACATAAAAAATACCTATGCTCATGCAGCAACAATTTGGGCAAATAAGACAAAACCCATAATTATCCTATCAATAAGAGGGAAGGATGCAGATAAATTTTGGTTCAGTTTTTTTCATGAAATTGGACACTTAATACTACATGAGAAGGATCATACATTCATCCAATATGATGACATCGATTTTAAAGATGAATTAGAGGCTGAGGCAGACCGCTTTTCGTCAAATTTGCTTATTCCTGAAGATGACTACTTGAAGTTCATTGCATTAGAGGATTTTTCAGACAAAAACGTTTTGACTTTTGCAGCTATGATAGAGATTCATCCTGGGATCATTGTAGGAAGACTGCAGCATGATCACAAAATTGGATACTATCAGTTGAACCATTTGAAGGTTAAGTATGAATGGAACAACAGTGAGGATGAATAATCTTAAACTATTTCGTTGAAGTTAACTTCACAGATAAAAAAGCTGCCGATGGTTGTTACGTCCACCATCGGCAGCTTTTTTTGTGGTTCTCATGGATGGTCCCGTACCAGGCACGATTTTCGGAACACCAACGTGCAACTATTTTGTCAAGACTGATATTGCTTGCTTTTACGAAAAGCAACTTCATAATCTTCACTGGCGTTACCAGGTACGGGAAAATGTAACTAACAAAAAAATAAAGCAGGCTAAATGCCTGCTTCTTTGAAAAGTAGAATGCAATCTCTACAAATGAGTTTACCTTTGATTTTAATGAGATCGCCTGACCCGTGACAGTGTGAACAGTGGTGAATGTACTTCTTTAAAGTCATGGTGTCATTCTCGATGAAAATTTCAAGATAATCTTTATTCGAGATGTCAAATAACTTTCGAAGCTCGATTGGGAGTGCGACTTGGCCTAGTTCGTCAACTTGTCTGATAATAGCAGTCGATTTCATGGTATGCGCTCCTTTTTTAACTGAATCTAATGGGATCTTTGTGCTTAGCGTATCAGTGGTGGTGCGCAGTATACCATTAGCACTATGGAAAGAAAGGCTAATACAACTCAGCAGAGTCCGGGTGGCTCAATTATCGTATGACACAGGTTTCGGTGGTTAACGCCTTTAACCTATCTTCCACCTTCAAAAAAGCATAAAAATTTAGCCGATGGTGACGTGTGGCCAACCATCGGCTAAATTATTGATCAGTTATACGGTCGATTAATCCAGCGCAACCAACTCATACCTCATAGTCCCCAGCCCAATCTTCTCCGCATGCTTCAAAGACACTCGGCCATTCTCAAAGAGCTTCTTGCGGCTGCGCTGCTGAAGCAGATCCAGACAGGCGGTATCCAGCGCCACAGGATCTTTGGAGGCGAGAACGCCAATATTATCAGCAATGGGTTTCATGTGGATGCCGGTGCAGTCACATTCTTCGGTGACGTTGCTGATGAAGGAGATGTAGATGATGTCCTTGTCTTTGGCTGCACCCAGGGCGTATTCCGCCAGCTTCTCAAGAAAGTTGGATCCCGACCAGGAATTTCGGATGGCGCCTTCCGGGCAGACAGCAATACAGCCCGCGCAGCCCACACATTTGTCTGGATCAATCACTGCAGTGGTGATCATTTCAATGGCATCAAAGTCACATTTTTCGATGCAGAGTCCACAGGACACACATTTCTTTGCCGACACTACCGGTGCGATTCCGGCATGCTGCTCCAGCTTGCCGCCTCTGGCCGCAAAGCCCATGGCAAGCTGCTTCAAGGCCCCGCCAAACCCCGCCTGGATGTGGCCTTTGAAGTGGCTCATGACTACAAATTGATTAAACGCACCATAACCTTTTCCAATTTTACACTTTTTTATATACTCACCTGGGATCTCCACCTCGACATACTCAGTGCCGAGGTCACCGTCCGCAATAATAATTGGAATCTGGGAGAATCCGTGGGCTTTAGCAGTTTCCAGGTGCTTGTCCGTAGTGGTCCGCGAGCCTCTGTAGAGGACATTGGTTTCTATGTAGGAAGGGGAGACACCCATCTCTTTTAAAAATTGAATGGTTGGGTCATAGCATTTGGCCCCCAGAAAGGTCGTATTCCCTTTTTCTCCGAAATGCACTTTGAGAGGGACTTCCTTTTCGAAAGTATGCCTGGATTCCGCGACCACTGCTTTAAGCAGCCTCAGCGCATCTGAACCCAGCTGTTCGTCGCTGAGGCTTTCGTTTTTTATGAAATAGACTTTGCTCATGTAGATCCCCTCGCTCATTGGTTTGACTTTGACGGGTGATAAATGTATTAACGTTAATGAATTGATGGCCAGTTCCTTATCAGGCATAATAAATGCTTTGTCTAATTATACAACATTTGGGAAGGGAAGGGGTAGCGTTTGGATCTGTGCTCGCCATTAGTTTTTGTGGGCGCTACAAAAAAGTCATGAAAATATTAGTTGGCCGATGGTCATGTGACGTGCTTTGCATGACCATCGGCCAACTTTTTTGGACTTATGACTCGAAAGCGCATTCTCCCAAATTTCGCCTCGCAGCGACGAAGTCCCTTTATCCGCTCTCAAGAGTATGTTATACTTTAAACATGTCATCACTGCCAACTGAATATCGCGCTCATTTCGAGTTGAATGGCCTACGGCTAACTTTTTAGCTATGGTCACCAACCAGGGTTAGGGGAGAAATCCCACAGCCTCCCGTTTTGGAAAGAAAGAGTCTGACATGTCTATGAAATCACTGCTATCTTTGTGATCGCTCATAGGTATTAACCGGTACACTCGACTTTCCGAGTGTCTTTTTTTGTCCCAAAATCAGCGCGACTTTCCTTTAGCAGCAGCGACACACCAATTTGTAAAGGGGTCGACATCATGAAAAAAGTATCAGTCCTTGTAAGCATTGCATTAGCCCTCCTGTTTATGCCTTTGACCATCTCCTTCGCAGGCGGTTCTGGCGGCGGCAGTACTGGAGGCGGCGGGACCGGCGGAAACAGCTCAGAACCGCTCGAGCTTGTGTCTTCAACAATTGTAGACGGACAGACCGAAGTAGGTCTGACCCCGTCTGTCACCATGGTGTTCAGCAAGAATGTGACGGATCTTAGTGTCAAGGAAGCCAACCTGGCGTGCTTCAAACTTGAGAAGAAAGCGGGCGGGGAAGTCGCCTATGAGGTGCTGATGGCAGATTCCCAGGTTGAGCCAGATAAAAAGAATGATGTGGTGGTGAAACCATTGGCAGAACTTGAAGCCGATACGGAATACATAGTAACGATCAGTAAAGCCCTGACTTCAAAAAGCGGCGCAAGCCTGGCAGATGACATAGTCATCAGCTTCACGACTGCCGTTGCGGGCGGGGAAACGGATGCTGCAGCGGAAAACACAGCAGTAGAAACACCTGCGGCAGAAGCGCCAACAGCTGAAGCACCAGCCGCAGAGGAAGCAAGCACCGACAACACGCCATCCTCCATGGTCTATATCATAGCCAGTATTGCTGCTGTGATCCTGATCGGCGGGTACTGGATGAAGAAAAAGCGTTCATAAGTTATGAAGCTGACTCTGAAATTGATCTTGAAACTATTGATCTTCGTGGTCCTGCCAATCCTTATGGCCGTGATTTCCATGAGCACCGGCAGGCTTGAAATACCGGCCGGCACAGTTTTTGAGATTCTATTTCGCGTGGCGACAGGCCAGTCCACCCTGGTCGTGAAGGATCTGTATACCATTGTCATGGAAATTCGGTTGCCAAGGACCTTTCTGGCCATGGCAACCGGGAGCGCGTTAGCCGTGTCTGGTGCGGCTTATCAGGCGCTGTTTCGAAATCCCCTCGCCAGCCCCGGCATCCTTGGCGTGTCCTCGGGGGCGGGCTTTGGGGCAGCCATTTCTATTTTGCTGTTTGGGACCCTGTGGACGCCAGTATTCGCCTTTGTCTTTGGCATAGTGGCCGTTGGGGCCAGTTATCTGGTCGGCAGAGTCTACAAGTCGTCCTCGACCTCAACCATTATGCTGGTTCTGGGCGGCACGGTGATCTCCTCCATATTCTCCGCGTTGCTGCAGCTGGTGAAATACGTCGCGGATCCACTGAATAAGCTTCCAGCGATCACATTTTGGCTCATGGGCAGCCTCAGCGCTGCCAGGAGTCAGGACATTCTGATGAGCAGCATCCCAATGGGACTAGGATTGGCTGGACTGCTACTGCTCAGCTTCCGGCTCAATGTCATCTCCATGGGCGACCGTGAGGCAAGAAGTCTTGGGATCAACGTCAGAGTCGTCAAGTTCTTTCTGATAGGCTTTGCAACTTTGGCGACGGCTGGAGCGGTCAGCGTCAGCGGCGTGGTGGGCTGGATTGGCCTTGTCATCCCTCACGTTGGCCGCATGCTGGTTGGCAATGACAATAGAAAACTGATTCCGGCCTCCATTTCGCTGGGCGCAAGCTTCATGCTCCTGGTGGATACCCTCTGCAGGACCCTGACCGGCGCGGAGATTCCGCTAGGCATAGTCACGGCGCTGGTTGGTGGGCCATTTTTCATCTATCTTCTGAAACGGACCAAAGGGGAGAACTGGGCATGACACTACTGAGTATAGACAACCTAAATTTTTCTTATGGGACAGAGCATACGCTTCGCGGGATCAGCCTGAAAGTCATGCCGGGGGAGATTTATTGCCTCCTTGGACCTAATGGCTGCGGCAAGTCCACGCTGATCGACTGTGTCCTGGGCCAGCACGGCTTGAAGTCCGGTGCCATCAGCCTTGGCAGCAGATCCATTCAGATGCTTAAGCCTGCCGAAGTCGCGTCACAGGTCGCCTTTGTGCCTCAACTGCACGCCAAGACCTTTCCGTTTTCTGTGTTTGAAATTGTGTTAATGGGTCGGACATTTGCGACAGGCACCTTTTCGAGTCCAGACAGACGCGACCGGGAAATCGCTCGGGAGGCCATTGCTATGACGGGACTTGAGCAAATAGCCCAAAAGCCTTACACCCAAATCAGCGGCGGCGAGCTGCAGCTCGTGATGATCGCCCGGGCGCTGGCTCAGAAGGCGAAGCTGATCATCATGGACGAGCCCACTTCGCATCTGGATTTTAAGAACGAAAATGAAATTCTGAACCTGATCTGCACCCTTACCCGGATCGAAGGCCTTTCCTTCATGCTGACGACCCACGACTTGAATCATCCGCTTTACTTTGAAAACAGCGGCATACCGGTCAGGGTTGGCATTATGGAACAGGGCCGGCTGATTGCTCAAGGTCTCCCGTCGAAGGTCTTGACCAGTGATACGATTGAACGCCTCTACCACACCAGGGTTATCACCCATACGGGAGTTATGGACGGGCTGCCTTACAGCTATATCATGGCCGTTCCGGACAAGAGGAGGGATACCTATTGAAGCGTCATTGGCGTACTACATTACTTTCAGCAATGCTTTTGATGCCGATGGTCCTCTTACTCACCGCCTGTACGCCACAATCAACACCGGTCGAAGTCACCTCGCCAATCCAGGAAGAAGCAGCCGACACCCGAAACATTGTGGACTGTGATGGCAGAATGGTTGAAATTCCAAGTGGCGAGCTGAAGATCGCTTGTCTTTACGCCTACGCCGGCCATGGCTTAACCCTTCTGAACACCCAGGATCAGATCGTCGCCCTGGTGGAGGGACTCAAACGCGATCAGCTGATGCAGATGAAACGCGCTGACATTGACAGTCTGAGTGTGCCTTCGGCGACAGGTGTCATCAATGTCGAGGAACTGATTGCTTCCGGCGCTGAGATCGCGCTGATCCGCCATTCCATAGCGCTCAGCGGGGCAGAAACAGAAAAATTGGACAAAGTCGGCATCCCTTATGTCGTCATTGATTATACCAACCTAGAAGAGCAAAAGCTATCAATTCAAGTACTCGGCGAGGTCCTGAACCGTCAGGAGGCCGCTAGGGCTTATCTGGATTTTTATGAAGATACTCTTGCCATGGTCCAGACGCGCATCAGTGACATTCCTATGGACGAACGCGTCCGCGTCTATCACTCCGTCAATGAGGCGACCAGAACGGATGCCATGGGCAGCATTCAGGAAGAAGTGACCACACTGGCAGGTCTGATCAATGTCTCCGCGGAGGCCGGCGCTGCCATGGCTGATGAAAAAACCTTTGTGACCCTGGAGGAAATCTACGGTTGGAAACCGGAGGCGATCCTGGCCAATGAGCACCTGGTGTCAGACTATATCCGGACAGATGCCAAGTGGCAGGGTCTGGAGGCAGTCCAGTCCGGTAAGGTATTCACACTTCCTGTGGGCATTTCCAGATGGGGCCATCCCGGTTCAATAGAGACACCAATGGCTGTCCTTTATATGGCTCAGCTTTTTTATCCTGAAAAATTTGAGGATCTGGATCTGGTTCAGTTTACTAAGGATTACTACCGGACCTATTTTGGACTTGAATTTGACTCTGAAGAAATTGAAGAAATTCTGTCGGGCGTTGGCATGCGCGCGGCGAAAACTTCTTGAAGCCCTATGAGGCAGAGGTGATGAGATGAGAGTAATGATAGCTATAGATGACACCGACAGTCTGGGCACCCCAGGCACAGGTCACCACGCTGAGGCCCTCAGACAGAAAATTGAAACCCTAGGACTGGGAACGACCCGTTATATTACCAGGCACCAGCTTTATGTCCATGAGGATGTGCCTTATACGTCTCATAACAGCGCCATGTGTTTTGAAGCAGAACTGGCATCTGACGCTCTGGAGCAAGTGATCACACTGGCCCAGGAGCATCTCCTGGAAGTCAGCGAAGAGGGGTCAGACCCTGGCTTATGTGTTGCTGTACGGGATCAGATTCAGGGACTGGAGCGGCTGATTGCCTTTGGAAGGCAGGCCAAAGCGGGCTTGATGACGAAAGCCATGGCCTATGAGCTGGCTGAGTCGACAAAGGTCCATTTGTCCGAGCACGGCGGGACAGGTGGCGGGGTGATTGGCGCTATAGCTGGTGTGGGGCTTCGCCTGAATGGCCACGACGGCAGGATCAAAGGCAAGGTCTTTGCCGGCGCTGCCGGGGACAGCCTCAGGGCGTCTGAGTTGAAAAATATTACAGGTGCGGAACGCGTCTGCGGCTTGGATGGTTCCCGCGTCTACGATTCGGCTCAGGTCAGACTGAGTGAAGACAAGGTTAAGATGGTTTTTTTGAACTGGGAGCGGACGATTCTTGTGCATCATGATGAAGAATACGGCTGGAAGACGCTGCCTAAGAATTCTTATAAGTGCTATTAGATTAGATTATCCTGTGAAAAAAAGCTGCCGATGGTCGTCTGAAACACAAACGACCATCGGCAGCTTTCAGTTTTTGGATTGGGATTCCGATCTATTCCGCAATGCATCCCTTCTACATCACACATTCTGATTAAATGCCTCATTCACGGGCATTTCCACAGAGTTTATTTTATTTGACTTTCCGGCAGAATAATTTTTAACATAATCAATCAGCAAAGATGAGATCACAACCGTCACTATTGAAAAACCAATACGTCCGAACGGAATATAGGTCAGTGAAAGCAGCAGCACTGACAAATCTGTCGCCAGGTAAGCGAGGGAAATGCGGCAGCCTGTGAGCTTTGAGAGTGTCAGCGCCAAAGCGTCATCCCCGCCTGTGGTGCCGCCCTGGCGAATCACCAGGCCTGCGCCGACCCCGACAAAGATGCCTCCAAGAATTGACGCCAGCAGCGGTATTGCCGTGAGGTTAGGCAGCAGCGGCGGAAACTGCGTCCACAGAAAAAAGAAGGATCCAAGGCTAAACGTCGACACCGCCGAGATCTTGAGGAAGTCTTTGCCCAAGGGTTTAAACGCTAAGGCGTAGCACAAAGCGTCGAGCACGGGAGACACAAGGGCAGGCGTGAATCCAAACCAGTGGTCAAGGAGCAAAATCAACCCCAGCACGCCACCTTCAGAGAGTGAAGCCTGCCGATGGACGTTATACAAACCAAAGGACAGCAACGCCGTCCCCATTATAATGACCAACAGTTTCCTCGGGGTAAGTAAGTTGCCGTATGATTTATTAACTGAGTAAAATTTGTTATGAAGCGTTGTCATGTTGGTTAACCTCTCTTATTGACTAGAAGAATTTGTATCGCAACTTAAGTGTAAACCCTGGTATAATACTAGGGTCAACTAAAGTTCTTAAGTTTTAAAAAAGAGGTGATCCTGCCATTGAAAGACTATTACAAGATCAATGAGATTTCAAAGCTCTACAGGATTGGGATTGATTCACTGCGATATTATGAAAAGCTTGGGATCTTGAACCCTAAGCGGGATAATAATGGCTATCGTCTTTACAGCCTAAAAGAAATCTTTAAATTGAATATCATTCGGGACCTCCGAAGTCTCGATTTTTCTTTTAAGCAGATCAAGGCCTATTTGGATGATCAATGTATCTCAAATTCTATGGCGTTGATTCAGGCAGAACAGGCACTTATTGAATCACAAATGGAAACCCTTCGGGCTGCCAAAGCAGCTCTTCACTCCCGCGTAGAAATGTTAAACGTTTTGTCTTCAGCAAAGGTTGGTGAATATGTCGTCAGAACTTACCCAGACAGGTTCTGCCTGCGGCTCAACGCTGAGATTACCAGAGATGAGGAAACTGATTTTGCTATCAACAAACTCCACATGAAGCATGACGCCATGCTTTGTGAGCTGGGCAACTTGTCCATTGGAGCGGTTCCCTCCATGGAAGACTTTTATAAGGGCGGCAACGGGGTGTTTAATTCTGTATTTATTGTTTTGGAGAATCAAACTGACCAATTCGATTTTATACTTCCGGAAGGACGGTATCTCAGCGTCTATTACCGCGGAACGTATGCGCAAAGTTCAGATCAGATCCGGGAGATCTTGAATTTCGCGAAGACGCAGGGTATGGACGTGCTGGGCGACCCATTTGAGCTGTACCATATTGACAATCGTTATACCGTTCAGCAAGAGGAATTTTTGACTGAAATTCAAATGAGAGTGGCTGACTAAGGCGCTGCCAGATACGGGAAAATGAAGTTAAGGCTGCGGATGGATTAAAATGACCATCGGCAGCTTTTCCTTTTCCAGGACTTGAATTCACATTTCCTGATACAGATCGGATGCGAAATATATGAATAATTATTTATGCCATGGGTAAAAATAACAAATAAGTAATTTGGAAAACACGCAACGAAGAAACCTCGTTAAGCAATAAATTAACCATTTCGAATGCTTTAATGATCTATCATTTAATTGACCAGCGCTATTAATTGGTTTGTTGATGTATGAATATCCGTTTAGGAGGGATCACCATGACGTACTTGGAAAAAGCCATTGAAAACATCAAAGCCAGAAACGCGAACGAGCCGGAGTTTATCCAGGCGGTTGAAGAGGTGTTTACCTCTTTGGCGCCGGTCATCAAGCAGCACCCGGAGTTTGAAAAGGCCAATATCCTTGAGCGGATGGCTGAACCTGAGAGGACAATCATTTTCAGAGTGCCGTGGGTCAACGACAAAGGGGAACTCATTGTCAACAGGGGATTCCGAATCCAGTTCAATGGGGCCAGAGGGCCATACAAGGGCGGATTCAGGTTCCATCCGTCTGTCAATCTCAGTATCCTGAAGTTCCTGGGTTTTGAGCAGACCTTCAAGAACTCCCTGACAGGACGGCCATTAGGCGGTGCCAAAGGCGGCGCGGATTTTGATCCAAAGGGGAAGAGCGACGCAGAGATCATGCGTTTTTGCCAGAGCTTTATGAGCGAGCTCTACAGACACATAGGACCGGATATTGACGTGCCGGCGGGGGATATAGGTGTGGGCTCCAGGGAAATTGGGTTTCTGTTCGGCCAGTACCGGAGGCTCACCGGAGCTCATGAGAGCGGTGTCCTGACTGGGAAACACATTATTTATGGTGGTTCTCACGGCCGTAAGGAAGCGACGGGGTTCGGGCTCCTTTATTTCACGAAGGCCATGTTTGAGGAGAACAGCCTTGAGCTGGCTGGCAAGACAGCGGTCATTTCCGGCTCGGGGAACGTGGCTTTGTATACAGCGGTGAAAGCGACCGAGTTTGGCATCAAGGTTCTGGCAATGAGCGATTCCAGCGGCTACGTCTACGACCCGGATGGCATCGACGTCCCTGCCATGATCGAGCTGAAGGAAGTCCGACATGGACAAATCAAGGAATACTTGGCGGATCATCCAAAGGCAGAGTTCGTCGAAGGGCTCAGGACTATCTGGAACATCAAGTGTGATATTGCGTTTCCGTGCGCGACGCAGAATGATATTGATCTGGCAAGCGCAGAGAAGCTGGTGACCAATGGAGTTTTGGCCGTCTGTGAGGGCGCCAATATGCCGACGACCTATGACGCCATGAAATTCCTGATGGACGAGCGTGTCCTGCTGACGCCGGCAAAGGCCAGCAACGCGGGCGGTGTGGCGATTTCCGCGGTGGAAATGACCCAGAACTCCATGCGCCAGAGCATGACCTTCGAAGAAGTGGACGCGATCCTGAAGGTGATCATGAACAACATTTACAAGGATTGTCTGGCCGCTTCCAGGAAGTATGGCTTTGGCCATGATCTCGTGGCTGGCGCGAATATCGCGAGCTTCATGAGGGTTGCGGAGGCTATGATGCTGCAGGGGGACTATTGATACGGTAAGGAATATTAAGTTGGAAGTTGGTGTCTGCGCCTAGCGCCTATCAACCCTGTCTTCCACCATGTTTGAAATTCTGCCGATGGTTGATTTTGTGACCATCGGCAGAATTTTTCTTGTGGAGGTATTTGAAGTCCTCAAGAGAACTTGAAAGATTGTCATGTCTGACAAGTGGTATATAGACAATGAATTAGAACAATAGAGGGCAGCAACATACAGCGTTTTCGTAT
>Ga0302240_1001399_pt1 | contig 19375 bp, 12 predicted proteins | sample AAG_UR_His_MG_FD_193538 | JGI IMG/M metagenome (GOLD analysis project Ga0302240, IMG submission 193538) | Enriched activated sludge microbial communities from anaerobic digester in WTTP, New Holstein, Wisconsin, United States - AAG_UR_His | ecosystem: Engineered > Bioreactor > Anaerobic >... | reverse complement strand
GCTTTCTTGTTTAAATAACATTGGTGTTGCAGTTGCTAGTGGCAATGGAGGAGTATATCCTGGAACATCAGTAAATATTGCTGCTGTAAAGCGCTCAGAAACATTTTTATCTAATCATTATTCACAGATAACAATAAACTCGCCGGGAAGTAATCAGCGGATAGGAGTATCAGCGAGAACACAAGGAGAAAGTAACACGGCTTCTTATTATTCTTATATTGCTACTACTTCAGCTAGAGCATTAAGTGTTATAGTAAACGGGACTGAATATGGAATTGCCTCAGGGCCAGGAATATCTGATAACGATATTCTTAGAATTGGAGTTCAAGAAAATACGATTACTTGTTATAGAAATGGTGTGATAGATACTTCAATGGGAATTGCAACATCTCCTGCAACTGGAAATAATGGTGTCTATATAGATACAAGACTTTTAAATGGAGGAACTCCCGGAATAAGTGGATGGGGCTATAATACATATGTATTTGCAGATAATTGGAAAGGAGGTAATTTATAAAAAATAAATAAAAATTATGGCTGATCGTTATTGGGTAGGAGGAAGTGGAAATTGGAATGATACTGCACATTGGAGTACAAGTTCGGGTGGGGCAGGAGGAGCTAGTGTGCCTAATACAAGTGATAATGTTTATATAGATAGTTATAGTCATTTAGGTCCGGAAATTGTACAAAATAATACATTCGATACTTCTACTTGGTGGCGTATTAACGGTGCAGGGGTTTCAATAGCGGATGGAGTTGCACATTATGTTAATGCAACAGGAATAGAAGGTGTATATTCTCCTGGAGATATATTTGTCTCAGGAAGAAGATATAGACTTTCATTAGAAATAAAGAATTATTCATCAGGTGACATAAATATGAATGATGGGTATTATGTGTCTACAGTTAGTCCAAATGCTAATGGTGTTTGGACATGGGAACGTACAATGGATAATACTGGTTTTTGGATAATGGGTAGTGGACCTGCTAATCTTGATGTTGATAACGTTTATGTCCGGGAAGTCCAAAGCCTAAATATCAATCTTGACGTTTCTCTTAACTGTCGATCTCTTATATGTGTTCCTGACGTAAGTGCCCAATTAACTGGTTCAGCGTATGATGCATATATTTACGGGGATCTTTCAATTAATAATAAAACCATTTTTTCTTTAACGGGTGGTAGAGATATGGGCTTATACAGTCAAGGTTTGTCTTCTATTTCAATAGATACATCCGCGTTTTCCCTTGATAGATTAATTTTCTATAGTTCTAATGCTTATATTTTTAATAATGATTTATCTGCAGCCATTACATTATATTCGCAATGGCAAAGTTGTGACATAGATTTTAATGATCATAATATTACGTGTAGAGAAATAGAATTAGTTGGCGCAAATAATGTAAATTTAGGAAATAGCAAAATTATAGTTACAGATCCACATTTTAATTTATATTTGTCTGAAAGTGTATCGGAAGGAAACTCTACTATTATTTTAAATCAAGGGTCTGGCAATAATCAAATAAATATTGATGACACAAGATTTAACAATCTTATATTAAATGGAAATTTAAGATGCGGTTTTTTAGATACTTATAATGAAGCATGGATTAAAAATTTAATAATTACATCGGGAAGTGAAATACAACTTACATCAAAAACCTCTACTGAACCAGGAGTCCAGACATTTCACATCGATAACATTATAGCATTAGGTACGTCAGATTCTTCTATTACGTTAAGAGCAACAACGGCGGGAACTCCTTTTCATATAATTACTACTGAAGATTCTTATGCAAGAATACGATATTGTCATATTACTGATGCTAGTGTTAGTCCAACAACTATATGGCGTGCAGTCAATTCTGTTAATGGCGGAAATAACAGAGGTATAATATTTACAAATCAAGATTATGATTACATAAATTATTATTGGGTTAACGATGGAGGCAGTTGGAATGATTCAACACATTGGTCTCCTATAAGCGGAGGGATTCCTGGGGCATATACGATAACTTCTAGTGATAATTTAATATTTGATTTACATTCTTTTAGTACGGATTCCTGTATATATACTCATATCGACGTTTCTTCATTTAAGTCCATAAATATGAGTACAATAGATCAATCAGTATATTTATATGTTGAGAATGATTTAAACTGTTATGGCGATTTTACTTTAAGTCCAAGGCTTTCATTGCCATATAGACCCTACAGAAGTTTTAATTTCTACGGACAAGGAGATACTTATATTAATACGTATGGGATTCCTTTAATGACTAATTATGTTCGTCTTTATAACGGAAATTACATTCTTTTAAGCGATTTAATTCAAGGTAATTCCTCAGGAACTCTTTACAATACATCTCAACTACTTATTGATTCTTCGCTTGATATGAATAATTTTAATGTAAAAACATGGAGTGTAAATTATGATTTAACACCCGGTGGAACTTTATATATGCGAAGTGGAATGCTTACGGCACATAATATTAACTTTTATCGTTTGCATGTTATTCCTGGCACTTCAACAATTAAATTGATAAATGAACTTACATCTTCATCAGATAGAGGAGAAGCATTTGGAGATATTTGGAATAATCCTAAACGATATAACAGAATCTGGTTTTCCGGCACTCCTGGCACAGGATATCCTTATACTGTAGATTTAACTGCACAAGGTGGCTCTCTTTATGCAAATGAAATAAAGATTGATCCTGGAATAAACGTAACATTTGATGAAAATAGTATAATTAATGTTAGAAAATTTATAGCACACGGAACTAAAGACGGATCCATTCAAGTATTTTCAGATACACCAGGATCTAAATTTACACTAAATTGTACAGGCGATTATGATGTTCAAGCTGATTATTTATATGTTAGAGATTGTTCAGCAATTCCACTTAATGCTTGGTCTGCAGGCAATCATGGTGTAGATCTTGGAAATAATACGGGTTGGAAATTTAGACATCACAGAGATATTCCTCCACTATATTATAAGAGTAATTTGCTTGATAAATTTAGATATGAAGATGTATGGGGATATGGCGTACGTGAGCCTTAATGTCCTGAATATATGAGAGTGTATAATGCAATGAGTACAAAACCTAATTCTACTTTAGCGCAAATACAAAACAATTTTATTATAACGTTAATTAATAGTGGAATTTGGCATCGTATGGATTTACTTTATAATTTCATGATTCATACGAATGATGCAAGTGAAGCATACATTAACTGGATTAATCCGGGAACTTTTGATTTAACTGATCCAAGTGGTACTAATCCTGAATTTAATACATATCGAGGAATAACGGGAGATTATACTACAGATTGGTTAAATACGAATTTTATTCCAGTACAACATTGCATCAATTCATCTACGAATAGTTTTACATTGGCGGCATATATTAATACTTTTAATACTGGTGGTGTAGCAATTGGAGCTGCTTCATCGGATTCTCCATATTCTAGAACAGCAATTCAACCTACATACTCGGCGACTGTCCAAAGAGCTTATATTAATTCAGAAATTACTCCTACTACAGGAGCTAATCCCAACTCATTAACAGGATTGCATCTAGCGACTAGAGTCGCCTCAAATAGGGTCAACGTTTTCATAAATGATGTTTGTACTGGAACTTCTACAGTTGTAAGTAATAGAGCAGTAAATCAATCATTAACGCTATTGGCGCAAAATGTTAATGGTACATCACAAGATAACTTCTTTGGTTCTCAGATGGGTATGGCATTTGTGATGGACGGAGTAACACCCATAGATGTTTCAATAATAAATAATGCTATCAAAGATTATAAAAAAGGACTTGAGACATTCCCAGAATACTTATATGGACCTGAAATAGTTGAAAACGGAACTTTTGATACAAATGATTATTGGAGAACTGATGCTTCACCTCTTCCTGATGCAGGCTGGTCTATCCAAAATGGAAAACTCGTATGTGAAGGCACTAGTCCCTTTACTCCTATAGTTCTTCCGCACGGAACTTTTCAACAAGGTGTACAATATATAATTTTCTGCGATGTAGATTTTTCAAGCGGTACATTGTATTTTAACATTGATAATGAAAACTGGCCATTATCTCAGGGGCATAATGAACATGTTTTTACGTATGGTGGAGGAAGCTATTATATTTTTCAACCCTGGGATATATTTGTTGGAACTATTGATAATGTTTCTATTCGTCAATACTATGGAATTTGAATATATAAATAAAATGGTGATTTATGTCTGAATGCCCAGAAAATAATGAACAATTAAGTGTTTCTAATCCTACACAATTAGCAAGTAGTCTTATCCTTAAACCCAGTAAAACAGGAATAACATTTAATTCTATATTTGATGTTAATAAAATGGTTACTAGTGCTCAAAACTATGTTGATATAAATTCAACAGTTAATCAGATGTTTGGCTATAATGTTAAGTGGTTTAGGGCAATTCCTCAACAAAGATCAAAGGATGTTATATTCCAAGAATATACGCTTTCTAATGTAGCTGAATGTCCTTTAGATATTAAAGTCATTATTCCTGACGGTACTATGCCAGATAGCAAATATACATTTGATTTAATGGGTCTCGAATATGAAGTTCCCCTTGAAATTCAAATTGATAAAAAATACTGGGAATCGGTCGCAGGGTTTGGTACAGCACCACAAAAGAAAGATATCGTTTATTTTCCAATATCAAATAAAATATATCAAGTTGAGTCTTCTTATCTTTTAAGAGGTTTTATGGAACAAGAAACAACATGGAAATTAAACCTTAGAAAATACATGCCTGAGGCATCAAGAAGAGAAGGTGCAGCACTTCAAGAAACTATTGACATATACACTGTAAGCACTGAAGAAATTTTTGGGCCTGCAATTAATGATGAAGTTAAGAAACTTGTTAATGAGCCTGAATTTAGCCAATTCAACTCAACATCAGAAGATAAGTTTAAATCTATAGATGCATCACTTACAACCATTGCACTTCCGATCGATATTTATGGGACTCTTGCGGCTCAATCATTTTATGATTTGCAAACCTCTTCTTCAAAGAACGCAATTGTTTATAACGGCCAAGACAGAATCACAGAAACTTCAGATCGATGTTTAGTCGCTTGGGTAATGCCACGTACGATACCCGAAATTAACAAAGAATATAATGTTTTAGATATTGCACCTGTATCATATGATGAAGCTTTTATAGAAAATTTCCCAGATTTTTTCTTATCTTATGATGCATCTTTATTAAATAGGATTAATTACTCAATATCGCCTGGAACTCCAGCTAAAACAACAAACTTTAAAATTGGAGATTATATAACAATATCTCGCATAGGTGCTCTTAATTTTTATGCAAAGATTGCAGCAATAAGTGTTAATCCATTTCAACTTCATTGTATGGTAAGCCCCTTTGTGGTTCAACATCTTAATGAAATAAGATCAGATTGGAGTACTCAAAAAGGATACAAAATAATGACCAAAGAACCTATATCAATTATAGACGGGATTGATATATTTGGTGATCATGTTTTATCTGCAAATATTTATGCAAATCAGTATATAGCAATAAATTATAGTAATGAATATCCTGATGATGATGCTTATGTCGTAAGAATAGACGAAAAGCTTTTAGATGATCAGTGGTATGGAATAATTGTTAACATTGGAAATTCATGGCAACAATATAATGTCTACGTTTGGACTAAGCATGAAACAGATAAAGCATCAAAAATGCGTAATGTATTCTATGAAACTCTTCAATTAACACCTCAAGCATTTGTAGTGGATCAATATAATGTTAATAAATCACCGGCTTACTTAACAAATTTAAGACTATATTCTGCTACGATAGAAGAAGAACATCAGGTAAATGAACTTATGGCATATTTCTCAAAAGATGCAGATAAGTTAATTTTAGCTGATCAAGCCGAGCCCATTGTTAGAATGCCATATATAACTAGACAACGATAACGATAAATACTTAAAATTAAAACATATGAAAGCAAAGGATGAAAGAGAGGAACTACGTAAGTTGTTGGATAAATCACCCGATGAAATAAAAGATAATGTTCCTACTAATGCTGAAAACATTCCAGGATTAAAAGCAGAACCTGTTACAGATGTAGATTTTAATGAACTTCGAGAAAAATGTGAACAAGAAGCCGAGATAATGCTTAAAAATGCAATAAAGTTTATTATTCCTGAAGATATGATAGAAAGTAATGAATATCTTGAAAATAAGCTTAAAGTAGATATAATATCATTATCTGGAATGATTTATCAACTTCGAACAAATGAAGTTATGCAAAAGGCTCTCATTGATCAAGTTAATTTAGGAATGGTAAACGCAAGAATGTTCGAAGTTTTTGCTGGTATGTCCAAAACTATTGGTGAACTTAACAAACAACTTATACAGACAGTTGAAGCTCTAAAGGAAACTTATAAATCATTCCGTGAAGATGTTAAAGAAAAAAGAACTGAAGCGCTTGGACCTCAAACTGGGCCCAAAGGAATGATTACAACAGGAGATGGGGGAGTTATTACTAGAGGAACTAAAGAACTAATAAATCGAGTTAAAACATTAAATGCACCTGAAGGTTATTTAGATAAAGAGGGGCTTATCCCCAATATCGATGATGCTCAATTAGTTGAATAAAACACATTTTTATGGCAAACACAACTATATGGAACAGTCAACTGGTTCAGCAATCGTTGGAAAAACTTAGAATGGGTATTCCAACAGATCTTACGTGTTTTCACATGGGAGATATTGAGCTTAAAACTGGAAATCTTTTATATCAATTAACACATGAAGAAATAGAAGAATTTCATAACTGTTCCCGAGATATTGTGTATTTTGTTGAAAAATATTGCCGTTTTCTTACTGATACTGGAAGAAGAGTTGTAAAATTACGTGATTATCAAAAGAAAATATTGCGTGCCCTTGCAAGTGAAACGTGGAATGAAAAGACAGAGGACTTAATTCCCCAGATCCGTAACCTGATTATGCTTCAAAGCCGCCAGTCGGGAAAAACTACTACTATTGCAGCATATTTTGCTTGGTACATGTGTTTCCATAGTGATAGAAACTTAGCTATTTTGGCTAATAAACAAACAACGGCATTTGAAATTGTTGGTAAAGTTATTGATGTATTCAAAGGATTGCCATTCTTCTTAAAACCTGGCATTATTAATGCTGGAGCGGGTGGAATGAAATTAGATAATGGTTGTATGTTAACCTCTCAGGCAACCACAAAAACAGCTCAAATCGGTTTTACTATTCATGTTCTTTATGCGGATGAGTTTGCTCATATTCAAAAATCAATAGCACGCCATTTCTGGAGATCAGTTTATCCTACATTAGCATCTTCTGAAGTTTCACAGTGTATTATATCATCAACGCCTAACGGTACTGATAACGTTTTCTTTGATATATGGGACAGATCACAAAAGGGGATGAACGATTTCATGTCAATACGAGTTGATTGGTGGGAAGTTCCTGGACATGATGAAGAATGGAAACAAAGAATGATAGCAAACTTTGGTGAAGAAAACTTTGCCCAGGAGTTTGGTCTTGATTTTAATCAGGCTGGATCTAATTTATTATTACGAGGTTCAGATTTAAAATTTTTATCAAGACTTGAAAAAGAATACGTTTTTCATGATTTAGAAAAAACTGATTTAGATGATCTTCTTTATCGAAATTTAAAATGGGATCCTGGTTTTGATCCTAATGCTGAATTTAATTCTAAAGAACATAGATTTGTATTAAGCATAGATACAGGGGAAGGAAAGGATGAAGATGAATTAAAAGATAATGATTACAATGTATGCAACATATTTCGTATTGAGCTTAAAAGCATAGCACAATTAAAGAAACTTAGAAAAGATGAACTTATTATTAAAAATATGTTCAGATTTGTACAGATAGGATTATATCGTGATAACATAAAAGATGAAGAAAATTGTGCTAAAGTAACAAGATCAATTGTTTTTGATCAATTCGGAGAAGAACTTTGCAAGGTATTGATTGAAATGAATTTTAACGGAAAACATTTTCTTGATAAATTTTCAGAACACGACAAATATGATGAAAGCGTTGTTTTAAATACTTATCATACTAAACCTATTCCTGGCGAAAGGACACCAAGAAAAAAACCAGGCTTTAAAACAGGCGCAAATAAAGACTTTTACTGTAAATTAGGCAAAAAACTTGTTAGCCAACGAATATTAATTATAAATGAAAAAGAAACATTAAAAGAATTTAAGGCATTTGGAAAAAATAAACATGGCAGCTGGAAAGGTTTAGGCGTTCATGATGATATAGCTATGAGTACTGTAAATATTTCTCATTTATTTGATGAATCTGAATATGATGATTGGCTTTTTGATTTTCTTGATGAAATGGAAGATTCTGATATAAAACGATATATAAATGAATTACTTGAAAAATATTCAGAAAATTCAGATATGAGTGATGAAGCATTTAAAGAGCTATACAATGATACTCAAGAAATGACAAGTAATTTTGGAAGATTCTCTATTCCTTTGCCTAAATACAAACCAAGTTATCCTTTTGCCCCAAGAACATATAATGTGCCATGGCAAAAAAGTTAATTATAAGGTTTTTAATGTGGATATATAATTAAAATTAGCATTATTTTTCGAAATAGGCAAAAATAAATAGAATAAAATAATAACGTTAATATGGCAAAAATTGCATTAGACCTTACACAGTTTAAATCAGCTGGTGTTTATACAGTTGAAATTGATAATACAGAACGTGTTATCGTTAATGCCCAAGCATTACGATTAGTTCCTGGCTTTTCAATGCAGGGACCTTATAACACTCCCGTTTTTATTAGATCAAACAGAGATCTTGAAAAATTTTTTGGTCCTCTTGACACTAAGTTAGAAAGAAAAGGATCGTTTTTCCATAGATCTATACAAACATGTCTGTTATCATCTCCTGTTATCGCAATAAACTTACTTAGACCTGATGAAACTCGTGAAAACGGCGATAAAATTGAATTTGTTGGTTTAGGATTAAATGTTGATGATGTTGATGCTAGTTTAGCAGCTGGAGTATATCCATCAGATTTTTATGTTAACTTTTTTAACAGAGATAGATTCTGGACACCTGACCCTGAGTATCTTCAAACTTCAGTCATTAATAAATATGATGCTAGTGGAGCATATGATTCTCCTCTTCTTCAGTTTGTTAATACGAGTCCCAAAAATTACTCAGTTATCGTAAGAAAAGCTCCTTCAACATTACGTCAATATAATGTATTTGCTATTGACTGGTTTGGATCACAGGCTAATATACCTTATGAATGGATACGACCTTATGACTATATTAAAGATTATTTTATCCAAGTAGTTGTAGTTGAAGGCGATTGGACAGATTATGGAAGACTTTCAACAGACCCATATTACAGTAACTTCTTTAATGCAGATGGTCTTATACCAAGAAAATTGAATAACTTTATTAATGCATCTAATGTTAATCTTATTGGCTCATGGACAGGATGTATTATCCCCGATTTTTATGATAAAACTGGTGCAAACCAATATATCGAAGAAATCATTAATGCAAATGTTGCTTTAACCGGATTTGTTATTAACATTAATCAGCAGGCATTTGACCAAATTGTAAGAGTTGGTAATGCTTGGCAAATAGGTGAAACTGGTGAAGCAGCTCCTTATGAAATTGATCTTGTAGGACATAACTTAATAACTGATAGTGATGGCATTCAATCAAGATTTTTAAGCTATGATATTAGTGTATTGGATACAACTATTCATAATACTATTACTGTTGGTGCTGTTGATGGAACAGGAAGAAATTTCATAATAACAGATGCATCAGATGCAGCTTTAGTAACAGTGGGAACTCTTATTCAAAAAACTGATGAACCAGGAGTTATTCCAGGTGTTACTTATGTAACTGAAAAACTTTGGAATAGTGCATCAGAAGGATATGTAATTACTACAGCAGAACATGTTACTGCTGGTGATGTTGTTATCCAAAAACCTATAGATGATCCAACTATTACAACACACTATAAATTCATTAAGCTTGACGGATTCAACATTCTAAATAAACACCTTCCAGGATTTAATACCAGTGGTGCAGCTTCAGTAGAAGCAGGCGTAGAAAAGATTTACTCAATGCTTGAAGATCCAGGAATCCATAGAGGATTGGTTAATACTGATATGATATTTTATCGTTATATTGTTGATACTATGGCTTATGGTCTTGAACATCAATTGGGCGGTAAAAAATACTTATCAAGATTAGCAAAGGCTAGAGGTAAGTGTACAGCTCTTCTTAATGCACCTGCAATGGCCCACTTTGCATCCTCAACAGATCCTTATTTCTCAGATAGATTTGATCCAGAGGTTGATCCTAAGCCTGCTCTTAATGTGGATTGGATTGCAGAAGGAGGAAATCCTGATATGCAAAGATCATTTAGATTTACATTGCCTGATGAAGAAAATGGTTCAAAATACTGCGGTGTATTTGGCCCTTATCTTAAATACAATGATGGCGGAAAGGTATCTATGGTTCCTCCTGCAGCAGACGTAGCAAATGCTTATGTTAAAAAATTCTTAGGAGGAAATCCTTATGCAGCTGTAGCAAATAGAAACGGTATCATTTCCAACCCAAATGTTATCGGTGTTGAATACATGATTGACAAAAAGGACCGTGATTCACTTGAACCTTTTGGCTATAACTCAATTATTGAAAAGGCAACAACAGGTCAAATTATGATATATGCAAACTCTACAGCTTATCAAACTATTAAGAGTGATTTCAATAACTTGCACGTAAGAGAATTACTTAATACTATAGAAATACAAATAGAAGACGTTATCGGACAATACATCTTTGATTTTAATAATGCAGTTACAAGATTAAACATTGTTAACTCAATTACTCCTATTCTTGAAACTATTAAAGATGCTGGAGCACTTATAAAATACGAAGTTGTGATGGACGAAACAAATAACCCCAAAGAACTAATTGCAGAAGGATTTGGTATCATAGACATTAATGTTTGGGTTACTGATGTTCTTAAGAAAATTGTTAATAGAATTACTCTTAACAAGGATTATGGAATTAGTTCCGGAGGATTTGTATTCTAAAAAATGAAAATAAAATAAGAAAAACGATATGGCAGATTTTACTAGTCAAGGAACATTTGGTTTATCACACTTTAGAAATTCTCGTGCATCGCAAGAAAATTTCGAACCTATATATCTTAATATGTTTACCATACAAATTGAGTTGCCAGCGGCTATAGGTTCGACACAAGAAAATACAAACCTTCTTCTTGAAAATATTCAGCAAATTGGTGGATTGAAATCACATAAATTCCCTTCATCACCTGTATCCCAATATTACAAATGGGCTCAAAGAAGATTTGCAGGAGCTAAGCCTTCTGAAACAACTATGGACTTAAGTATTGATTTTGAAGTTAACGTTGATCATACTCCAAGTGCTTATACAATTAAAACACTTCGTAAATGGTGTGACCTTGTATATGACCCACTTACAGGTAGAACAGGCGTTAAAGCAGATTATGTGGCGCCATGGGTATTGATTACAATGTATGATAGAGCCGGACGACCATTTTGGCAATGGAAATGTTACAGTGTATTCCCAATGTCATCTATGCCAGAAATGACTCTTAGCTATCAATCAGAGGAAATATATAAGGTTACTGGATTCTTACTTGCAGTTGATCACTGGGATGAAACAATAGTTTAAAGCTTAAAACCGATATGTTTAAAAAGCAATAACATGAGTTATTGCTTTTTTTATGAAACTTTAATTGCTTTTATCTATATAATTATAAAACCAATGAGTGGTTTTATAAAATGCGTTGACGCAAGCTTTAACATTGTTCGTGTAAAAAAAGATGATCCTCGATTTATATCCGGAGAATTACAGCGTTCCGTATGTGGTTATGTAACATGCAAAGATAATGAAGGCAACACACATGTAGTCTTAAGAAATAATAAAGAATTAAATAAAACCCTATATCCCGCAGCTTGTAAACATTTTATCAACTGTAATATACATGGGAGACAACGCATTGACAACTATAAAATGAAAAGTCGTGTTATGATTCCTGAAAAATATAAAGTATATTGCAGAAAATGTCATGAATACTATTTATCTGAGGATTATATCCCAACGCTGGAAGATATTGAAAATTGCAGAACTGCATTAAATGAAATTTATTTTGTATCTTCTAATCAACAAACTGAAAAGTATTTTAAAAAATATATGCCTCATTTTTTTAAAATTGTTGATCAATTCAACTTAGATTCTAAAGTAGAATTACAATTTTCGGAAAAAATATATTTCTTTAAAAATAACATACACGAACACCCAAAGTGTGCTTTAAAAAATTGCAATGAATTGGTAATATTAATGAAACGTCCAGGATTTGGATTTGGACGCTATTGTGAAAAACACATTAGAACCAATTATTCAAGCAAAGCTGAACAAGAAATATATGATTTTATAAATGAACATTATAAAGGAATTGTTGAAAGAAATTTTAGAAAATATGGGTCTGAGTTGGATTTATTTATCCCAGAATTTAATTTAGGAATAGAATTTAACGGATTATATTGGCATTCTGAGAAATACTTAGATGTTAATTATCATTATGATAAATGGAAAACATATCATGATAATGACATAAAACTTTTAACGATATGGAGTGATGAATGGGAATTTAAAAAAGACATAGTTAAATCCATAATTTTAAATGCATTAGGCGTTTCAAATAAGGGAGATGCAAGAAAATATAAAATAAAGGAAATTAGCGCTAAAGAAGCCAAAATGTTTTTGCAAAATAATCATATTCAAGGTGTCTGTAATTCTAGTATTCGAATTGCACTAGTTGACGATAATGATAAAATATTTTCTTTAATGACATTTGGAAAAAAACGAAAAATAGTGAATCATAAAAGCCAGCAGGATAATGAATATGAATTGCTGCGTTTTTGTAATGTTTTAAATTATAATGTTAGGGGTGCGGCATCAAAACTGTTTAAGTATTTTTTAGATAATTATTCTCCTTCTAGTGTTTTATCATTTTCAAGTTTGGATATTGGATATGGAAAAGTATATGAAAAATTAGGGTTTGAATGTAAAGGTCATACTGGTATAAATTATTGGTGGACTGATAACTTGCAACGTTATCATCGAAGCGGATTTATGAAACATAAATTAGTTAAAGAAGGTGCTGATAAAAATAAAACTGAAGCTGAAATTATGTCTATGAAAGGATATTCAAGAATATGGGGCTTAGGGAATATAAAATGGGAATGGAACAAAGATAATTTTTCTTAAAACTTGTTAACTTTTTCATTATATTAAAATATATAATAAAATAAAAGTATTTCTATGGACAACGAAAAAGAAAACCAAGAAAAGATTCTAGAGCAATATGCAAAAGAAACTGAAGTGGTTAATAAAGAAAAAAAGTCTAAAGAAGATCGTATAGGCCCGCCTATTACTGAAGTTCCTGAGACATCAATGCCTTGGATGAGAGAAAAGCATCCTCTTGCTAACACGATTGGTTGGATCCCTATTCCTATAAAAGATCTTCCTACTCAGGGCTTATTTTATCCACCTGATACAGTTGTTGCTGTTCGTTCAGCATCAGGTGCTGAAATTAGACACTGGTCAACTCTTCAAGAAGATGATCTTTCAGCTCTTGATGATATGTTGAACTATGTTATTGAACGTTGTGCAACTATTAAAGTTGAACAACATCAACCTTCTGAAAGTAAAGCCCCAATTTTATCGTGGAAAGATATAAAAGAAATTGATCGTTTTTATCTTCTTCTTGCTATTCATGAATTAACTTTTCCTAACGGAGAAAACAAACTTCAAGTTAAAGTATCTGATAAAATGAAGATTGATGTTCGTAAGGAAATGATCAATTATATTACGTTTGATCCTCAGTTAATGAGATATTATGATGAAGATGAAAGATGTTTTGTTCTTAAGCCCAAAGGTGGACAAGAATTAAAACTCGATATTCCCAGTGTAGGAGTAACTCAATGGTTAAAACATTACATTATTCGAAAACAAAGAATGCAAGAAACTATAGATGAAGATTATCTTAATTTTGCGCCATTTATTATTCGTAACTGGAGAGGATTGAATGATGATGTTTATCATAGACTTGTCGAGGATTCAAATCGTTGGAATATAATGACAATATCTCTTATGGTTCAATTTAAGAAAATATTCAGCGATACTATTGATCCTGTTATTAGGTTTAAAGATGAAGGGGGTGTGGAGCAAACAGCTCCGTTAAACTTTCAAGGCGGGATTAAATCTCTTTTCCTTATTTCAGATCCATTTGGACAGTTGGAATAAGATTGAATTTATATTTGCTCATAAACTTCATATTCCACCGTCAGAGCTTGAAAGACTCGAATTTTATCGTATTCAATTCCTGTTAAGAGAATTTGAAGAATATGTTAAACGAGAAAATGCTGAATATGAAAAACAGCGAAGAATGATAGATAAATCAGGCGCAGGAAGTTTTAAGCCACCCAGTATGAGTCCAAATATGGGAGGCTTTAAAGTCCCAGAATTTAAAATGCCAACATTTAATACTCCTAAACTTTAAGACGCGAAAGCGTCTTTTTTCATTATTGGAGATATATAAAATAAATTTATTACATTTACATGAAGACTTCTCCGGAGTTATTATCCAGTATTTTACAAGTTCTTACGAAAATCGAAAAAAAGATGGGAGGTGAATCTGCTGAACCTAAACCTGCCTTTTCTGATTTGATAACTGGTAAGAGAAGTCTTAAAGATGTTTTTAAGAAAAAACCCAGCGTTGAAGAAAATACGATAAAAGCTTTATCGTTAGGTGTTGAACAATTAAATAAAGAACTTGGAAAGGTTGATATAGAAAAATTAAAGTCTATATACGAATATTCCAATACTATTAAAAATTCATATATTGCATTATCTAATGACCTTAAAGGTTTTAGTGATATATTTATTCAAGAAATAAGCCCATCTTCTATATTCGGAGATTTAACTCGTGATAAAATAATTCAATTTAAAGAAAATGTAGCAACTTCTACTGCTGCAATTTTTCAATTAAATAATGAAATACAAAATTTAAACGCTGTCCCACTCGATAAACTATATGAAATTGGTGGAGCTTTAAGTGCCTCATTATCACAAATTGATGTTTTACAGCTTGAAGAATTTAGGGCACATATTCAATCTTTTGCAGATAGCACGAAAAATTTAAGCAATGAACTTAAAGATTTGGATGCCCAATCACTAAGTGATATGGGAAAATTTTCTGTTACTCCTATTCATAAAGATTCATTAATAAGCGTACTATTAGGCAATACTAGTCTAAAACAGTGGGCTATGTTACGTTCAAACGTAGGTGTTATTAAAAAAATGTCAGAAAATTTAGACATTTTAAGTTCAAGCGCCGATAAATTATCAAGTTCTTTAGCTGAAATTAAATTTGGAGAATTTGATACATTAATACATTTATTAGATAAGAGTGTAGACGATAAATCAATATTTGGTTCCGAAACTTCAAAAAACATTTTAACTGTATCTGAAAAAATTAAAATTCTTTATGAGAATACTAAAGAATTCAACAAACAACTTACACGAATAGACGTCGATACAGTTAATGATCTTGTTCAAATAGTATCTCAACCTTTAGATAAAACTTCCATATTTTCATCTTTAACATCTAGTATTGTTACAAAATTTAGTAATAGTATGGATAAAGCTTCTGTTGCGGTTGAAAGATTAATGAAGCAATTTTCTGGTGCTAATGTTAAAGATTTTAAACAATTTATAGACGTACTAAATTCAAAAATGAAAAAAGATTCATTCTTTGAGTTTTTAGGAAATTATAAAACTAATCTAGAATTTGGTAATAATTTAACATCATTTGTTGATAGCTTAAGAAAATTAAATGAAGAACTTAAACCTCTTGAAAATCTTAATTTAAAAGATTTAAGTGCATTTAAAGATTTAATCGTTATAACAGGAAAAGATTTTGATAAAAATGCTTTATTGTCTGAGAAAAAATCTGCAACAGTTAAAGATAACTTATTTTTAATTGCCCACGGTCTTTATGCATTAAATACAGAACTTGCTAATCTTGATATAGATAAACTTAAAGAGCTTTCTACTAACATTGATAAATTAGAAATGCCTTCAAAAAAACCTACATTTAAAGAAAAAGTGTCCGGATTTGCCCATGTAGCTAAAGAAACTTCAATGGCTGTGGCATATATGGGTTTGGCATTAGTTGCATTTGGAGGAGCTTTAGTTGTTACAAGTCAATTACTTCAAGTTAATCCGCTAGGAGTCTTAGGATTTGTGGTCCTAACATCTGTTGCAATGGCAGCTTCAATGGCCATACTTGCAGGAGGAAGTGCCGGAGGAGATAGATTAGGGCGAATATTCGGAAAAGATATTGGAATTGAAGAAAGTGGAAAGAAATCATACACTAAAGAAGGTATTGAAAATGCTAAAGGCATGGGAATAGCATTAACTTATATTGCAGGTGGAATAGGTATGATGGCATTATCATTAGTAGCCACAAAAGCAATATTAGGAACAACTACAGTATTAGGAGGTGTAAGTGCAGTTGTACTTACAGTAGTAGCAATGACTGGTGTAATGGCGTTATTGGGCGCAACTGCAGTTATTACAGAAGTTGGAATAAAAGCTTCAAAGGATATGGGTAAAGCAATGATGTACATGTCAGGCGGTATTTTATCATTTGCTATAACGATTGCCTTAGTTCCTAAGATATTAGGAATTAATAAAGGCCCAGAAGAAGGAGATTTTGGCACTAGAAAAGGTTGGGTAGGAGCTACAGCCGGAGTTGCATCAGTATTTCTTGTTATAGGTGGTATCGTGGGAGTATTTGCATTATTAGGTGCAGCTGCGCCATTAATTACTACTGGAACTGATACAGCAGCAACAATAGCAGGAGTAATGGGATTAATGTCATTAGCAGTTTTAGCCGTTGCATTTTCTTCAAAAATTCTTTTATCATTGTTCAGCAAAGGAACTGATAAAAGACCTGATGGTACTGATAGAGGCGTAATAGGAAAAGCTTTAGCTACAATGGGTAATGTAGTTGCAGGTTTAGGAACCTTTGGTTTATTTGTTTTATCAACTGTGGGACTACTTTGGGGCTTAGGACTTCCAGTAGTTTCAGCACCTACATTGATAGGAGCGGTTACTCTTCTTGGAGTTTCTACTGCATTAATCATGACTGCGAAATCGATTAAAACGGTTCAAGAGGCTATGGAAGGTGTTGAACCAAGTGCTCTTAAATTAAACATAGCAAATATGGTAGATGCTGTGTTAAACGGTATTATTCGTGGAATAACAGGAGATCCAAATGCAACTGTTCAAGACAATCGTCTTGATTTAGATCGAGGAGATATTGTCCAATTTAGAAGGGTTAAAAGAGTTCTTAAAATTTTTGGTAATATTGCGGGTTCATTGTCAAAATTTGCGTCAGGATTGAGAGCATTTTCTAAGGTAGGTGAAATAGCTTCACTTGAATATATTGAAGACGCTGAAGGTAATTTAGTGCCAAAAATTGATGACAGCAAAAAAATCCATGTAACTCATATTGCCCAATCAATAGCAGATACATTTGGATTATTCTTAAATTCATTAATTAACAATACACAAAATTTAACAAGAACTCAGGCAAGGTCTCTTAAAATATTAAGCAGATCCTTAGTAGGTAAAAAAGGATTAATTTCTGGTATCTCAGAATTTGCTGAAACAATAGATACATTCTCAAAATTTGGGGCTAAAGGTGAAATATTCGTAAGAAATGAAGAAACTGGTCAAGGAGTACATGTTCCAATAACAACAATAGTTACAAATATTACTAAAGCATTTACACTATTCGTTCAAGGATTAGTAGGTAAAGAAACAATGTTTAGACGAGAAGGTGAACTTGGAAGACGTATGCATACTTTCAAGAAAACAATAATGGGCAAAAAAGGTATGCTTTCAGGCATTAGTGATTTTTCTGATACACTTCGAACTTTTGCAGAATTAGGGGCAACAGGAAAAATGACCTTTATTGAATATGACGCTAAAGGTGATCCTATAATTGATCCTAAGGAACTGAAGAATAAACCTATAACTATTACAAGTATTGTTAAAAACATAGTTTCTGCATTTTCAAAGTTTGCTACTGAAATGGGTAATGAAGCCCCTAACTTTAACATTGGTGGTAGTTCCCGTACACAAATGGACAAACTTACTAAAGCTCTTATGGGAGAAAAGAAATCTCGTGGAAGAGAAAAAAGTGGTTTATTGGCAGGAATACTGGCATTCTCTGAAATAATTCAAAAACTTGCAGATTATGGCGAAGATGGAAAAATACCGAGACTTGATGCTAACGGGCAAATAATTCCGGGAAGTAAACCTATAGAAATTGATGTTGTTACAAAGGGAATTGTTACAGCTATAAGTAAATTCGTATCTAGTCTTGAAACACAATTGAAGGGAGTTGATCTAACTGGTGCAGATAGAATAGACACAAAACTTAAGTCTTTCTCAAAGGTTATAGACACGTTAGATAAAATGTCAAAATCCAGTGATGGAATTGATAGAATTTCAGCGTCTATAGGTTCAATGGCCCAAAATGTTCAATTGCTTGTTGAATCGATGGGTAAATTAGATGTAAGTAAGTTTGAATCATTCTCAGTTGCTGCTGCAACAGCTGCAAAAAGTGCCCCGGCACCTACTTCATCAGGAACAAGAGGTGGAACTATTACTCAATCAACTGCGGACCAAACTGCACAATGGAATCAAATGGCAGAAACAATTGGAAATAAAATAGCAGAAAAAATTACTGCAGGATTTCTTAACGGTGAATTTAATTTTACATTCTATAATAGCACCGGCGGTAAGTTAGAAATCAGTAATGCATAAATATGATTTTTTAACAAAATTTTAAAACTCTTAACATTTTCTTCATATAAATTAAAATTATGTTTATATGAAACAGTATCTCGATTTATTACAAAATATCCTTAATAACGGTGTTGAAAAAGAATCCGGGCGTGCTAATATGCCTAAAACGTTAGGATTATCACATGGCTTTATTAAAATGGATCTTAGCGGTGGTTTTCCGTTATTAACAACTAAGAAAATGTATCTTAAGGGAAAATCTTACATTAAGTACCACTTATATCCATCTCTTTATGAATATATAAAATAAAAATGATTTATTATTTGTATATTAAAACAAGTCCTCATGGACTAAAATATTTAGGAAAAACTACAAAAGA
>Ga0302240_1001392_pt1 | contig 19416 bp, 8 predicted proteins | sample AAG_UR_His_MG_FD_193538 | JGI IMG/M metagenome (GOLD analysis project Ga0302240, IMG submission 193538) | Enriched activated sludge microbial communities from anaerobic digester in WTTP, New Holstein, Wisconsin, United States - AAG_UR_His | ecosystem: Engineered > Bioreactor > Anaerobic >... | reverse complement strand
CAGACACAGGGTGAAAAATCGATCGCTCTGACGGGGCCGCAGGCCGGCATTTACGCAGATTCAGACCATTCAAGAGCAAGAGTTACAAAAATAATCCCGAAAAAAATATTTTCTTTTTTAGATAAAGGAAATATTGTTGTTGTGGCGGGTTTTCAGGGAATAAATCCAAAAGGCGATATAGCTACGCTCGGCAGAGGCGGTTCTGATTTGACGGCAGTTGCTTTGGCAGCCGCGATGAAAGCAGATGTATGTGAAATTTATACTGATGTAGACGGAGTTTATACTACCGATCCGAGAGTCGTAAAAGAAGCAAGAAAAATAGAAATGATTTCGTATGAAGAAATGCTTGAAATGGCAGGTTCCGGCGCGCAGGTTATGCAGGCAAGAAGCATTGAAGTTGCCATGAAATACGGAATAGAGATACACGTAAGATCGACATTTTCCGGCAAAGAAGGTACCTATATAGTCAGCGAAGAAAAAATAAGGAGAAAAAAAATGGAAGCATTAATGGTTTCAGCCGTGACTTTTGATAAAAATCAGGTAAAATTTTCACTTATAGACGTTCCGGACGTTCCGGGAATAGCGGCAAAGGTTTTCGGAAGTCTTGCAAAACTCGGAATAAATGTCGATATGATTATACAGTCTGCCGCTTTGGACAAGAAGAACGATATTTCATTTACCGTAAGCAAGGCTGATCTTAAAAGAACCCAGGCTAAGATAGAAGAACTTGCAAAAGAATTAAAGGCAAATTCTTTGTCGTGCGACGAACACGTCGCGAAAGTTTCGGTAGTCGGCGTAGGAATGAAGAGCCATGCCGGAGTTGCTTCAAAAATGTTTGATATACTTGCAAAAAATAAAATCAATATAGAAATGATTTCAACCAGCGAAATCAAAGTTTCATGCGTAGTAGACGAAGCGGATTTAACTAAGGCCGTAAACGAGCTGCATAAGGGATTTAAACTGAATAAAAAGTAAGCAGGGAGGGGTTAAATGAAAAAGATTTTACTCGGAGCTGTCTGTTGTTTGTCTTTGTTTGCGTATGCCTGTAATAAGGCTGCAACGCCTGAAGAAGAATTTGCCAATTATGTTCAGGCAGCGGAAGATAAAAGCAATAAAGGGGATTTCAAAGGGGCTATTGAGGATTTTAAAAGTGCACTGAATATAAAACCCGATTCTCCCGATATTTTGGTTAAATTGTCGGATTTGCAGATGAGAACGCAGGACACTGACGCCGCGCTTGAAAATTCAAATAAAGCGGTTGCGTTAAGAGGCACAAGCGTTGATTATTTGCATAATGCCGAGGCTAAATATTCTTCCGGAAAATATCAGGAAGCTATGACAGATGTTGAAAAATCTTTATCTATTGATTCCAAAGACCCATGGGCTTATTTTGTAAGAGCCGAAATAAAGCTGGCTACAGGCGATAAGACAGGCGCAAAGAATGATGTCGTTTCGGCTATGGAAAAAGATTCCGACGTGGAAGGGTTCCGCCACGGCGTTTATAATCTATTTAAGGCAAGGCTTGAAAGAGAAATAGGCGATAAAAAAGTTGCGTTGGAAAATATGGATGCCGGAATAAAAATAATGAAAAGCATGGGAGAAGGATTTGTCCCAAATGAAGAAATAAGAAAGCTTGAAGATGAAAGAGCTGATATGGAAAAAGGGTTGAACAACTAAAATATACAGGATAAAGAAGGAAATATAGAATGAAGAAATATTTATTTTTTTTAGCGGCTTTTTGTTTTCTGTGTCTGGGATGCCAAAAATCAGAGGATAAACAGCCTGCCGAAAGCAAGCCTGCACAACAGCAGCAGGTCAGCGCTAAGGATGAAATAGGCGACGATCCGTATGCGTTGCACCAGCGCGGTAAAAAGAAACTTGAGTCAAATGATTTTACAGGCGCAATCGAAGATATGACGAAATCTCTTAAATTGCAGGAAAATAATTTTGTAAGAGGCGATTTGGGCAGAGCGAAAGAATCGGACGGCGATTTTGAAGGAGCTATAGCCGAATATACAAAGGCCATTGAGCAAAACAAAAGAAGCGTTTATTACGAATGGAGATCGAGAACTTATTTAAAACTCGGCAAAAAAGACGAAGCGAAAAAAGATATGGAAGAAGCGGCAAAACTGCCGAAAGAATGATAATGAAAAAAATATTTGTTTTTGACACTACTCTCAGAGACGGATCGCAGGGCGCCGGAGTATCTTTTTCCGTGGAAGATAAGATAAAGATAGCTCTTGCTCTTGATGCGTTCGGTATTTCCTACATTGAAGGCGGCTGGCCGGGGTCAAATCCGAAAGACGAAGAATTTTTTAAAGCCGCAAAAAATAAAATAAAAAAATCAAAACTTGTGGCGTTCAGTTCGACCAGAAGAAAAAATATAAAAGCGAAAGACGACGCCAATATAAACAAAGTGGTAAGTTCCGGAGTGAAAAGCGCCTGCATATTCGGCAAAAGCTGGGATTTTCACGTCATACACGCGCTTAACACGACGCTTGATGAAAATTTAAATATGATTTCAGATACTGTGTCTTATCTTAAATCAAAAAAAATAGAAGTGATTTATGATGCTGAACATTTTTTTGACGGATATGCCGCAAATCCTCAATATGCCGTAAAAACAATAGAAGCGGCGGTAAACGCAGGAGCCGATTTTGTATGTCTGTGCGAAACAAACGGAGGCAAACTTCCTCTTGAAGTCAGCGGCACTGTAAAAGAAATGAAACAAAAATTTCCGGGCGTAAGATTCGGTATTCACGCTCATAACGATTCGGACTGCGCCACGGCAAATTCGGTTATAGCCGTAGAATCCGGATGTGAAATGGTTCAGGGCACAATTAACGGGATAGGTGAAAGGTGCGGCAATGCGAATTTGTGCTCCATAATACCTGCCCTTCAGTTAAAAAAAGACTATTCATGCGTGCCTGCCGAAAATATTGAAAAACTTACGGAACTGTCTATGCACATATACGAAATAGCAAATCTTGTCCCAAACGATCTTTTGCCTTATGTCGGCCGCAGCGCTTTTGCGCATAAAGCGGGAGTGCATGTAAGCGCCATAGAAAAAAATTCAAAGACTTACGAACATATAAACCCGCAGCAGGTCGGCAATGCAAGAAGAATTCTTGTAAGCGATCTGTCAGGTAAAAGCAATATACTTTCAAAAGCCGGCGAGATGCAGATAAATATTAACGATAAATCGGATAAGATAAAAGAAGTTATAAAAGCCGTCAAAGAAAAAGAAAATCAGGGATATCAGTACGAAGACGCCGACGGCTCATTTTTTGTACTTACAAAAAAAATAGAAAAACACTGTGATAATTTTTTTACTTTAAAAGGATACAGAGTAAGCGTTGAAAAAAATATTGACGGAAGAATAATTTCGGAAGCTACAGTAAAACTTGACGTTAACGGCAGAGAGGAACATACGGTCGCTGAAGGAGAAGGACCCGTAAATGCGCTGGACAAATGTCTCAGAAAGGCGCTTATGAATTTTTATCCCGAAATAAAAGACGTGCTTCTTATAGATTTTAAAGTGCGTGTTATAGACAGCAACGCGAATACTTCGGCAAGCGTAAGAGTCCTTATAGAATCAAAAGATCAGAAACATACGTGGGGAACTATAGGAGTGAGCGAAAATATCATAGACGCAAGCTGGCAGGCGCTTGCGGATTCTGTCGAATATAAATTATTAAAAAATAAAATTGAGAGTAAAAAATGAAAAAAATAATTATGCCGGCAGTACTTATGACGTGTATTCTTTTTGCCGTTTCAAATGTCTGCGCAAGAAATTACCAGCATTGCATGGATGAGGGTTATGAAGCAAAAAACATGTGTGATAATGATAAAGCTTTTGAATGTTTTGAGGAAGCTTTAAAATATAAAAACGAAGATCCTGTAGCAATGTTTCATATAGGGAAGATATATGAAGAAAGAGGCGATGTCAGAAAGGCGTCGGAGTATTATGAAAAAGTTATCGCTATAAGCTATCATCCTCTGATGACATATGAAATAGGTGCTTTTTATCTTAAAATAGGCGATTTGAACAGAGCGGAGGAAATATACTCAAGAGCATTAAGACACAGAGTTAATCTCGTTGAGGCTAATCTCGGTATGGCCGATTATAATTTTGCTATAAAAAATTATGACAAGGCTATTGAGTTTTACCAGTTTGTCGTTGAAAGAGACCAGAAAAGAGCAATTGCTTTTTACAGATATGCGATGTGTCTTGAAGCTGTAGGCAAAGATGACGAGGCTCTTGAAATGTGCGAAAAAGCAATGAGAATCGAAAATTCCGAAGATATACGAAAATATTATAAACATTTGAAAAATAAAAAAAGGTGATAAAAATGAAAAGCGATACAATTAAATGCGGCGCAAACAGAGCTCCGAACAGGTCTCTGATATATGCGACAGGCATAAGCCCGAAAGATAAAAATAAACCTTATATAGGGATAGCTTCTTCTTTTACCGATCTTGTTCCGGGACATATAGGCATGAGAGACCTTGAAAGATTTATAGAAAGAGGAATAGCTGCCGGCGGCGGCGTTCCTTTTATATTCGGGACACCCGCTATATGCGACGGTATTTCAATGGGACATTCCGGCATGCATTATTCGCTTGCTTCAAGGGAACTTATATGCGATATGATAGAATCAGTGGCAAACGCGCATTGTCTTGACGGTCTTGTTCTTTTGACAAACTGCGATAAGATTACGCCCGGCATGATTATGGCTGCCTCGCGTTTGAACGTTCCTTCGATAGTTGTTACGGCAGGCCCGATGCTTACCGGTTTTTACAATAAAAAAAGAAGATCTTTTGTAAGAGATACTTTTGAAGCGGTCGGTTTATACCAAAGCAAAAAAATAAATCTTAAAGAACTTGAAGAACTTGAAGTCTGCGCATGCCCCGGAGCGGGTTCATGCCAGGGTCTTTATACTGCAAATACGATGGCATGTCTTGCCGAGACTATGGGAATGTCTCTGCCGGGATGCGCTACGGCCCCTGCGGTATCAGCAAAAAAAAGAAGAATAGCCTACGAGTCGGGAATACAGATAGTTGAACTTGTAAAAAACAATATAACGCCGAGATCGATTATTACGAAAAATGCTTTGCATAACGCTATTGTGGTTGATATGGCGCTGGGCGGTTCCTCAAATACGGTTCTTCATCTTCCTGCCATAGCGCATGAAGCAAAAGTCGATTTTGAGCTTGATCTGTTTGATAAAATATCAAGACAGGTTTCTCATATAAGCCTGCTTGAACCTGCGGGCGATCATTATATGGAAGATCTTGAAAATGCCGGCGGAGTTCCTGCGGTGCTTTCTGCGGTTAAGGCAAAATTGCTTCCAAATAAAACAGTCTCAGGTCTTAATATAAAAGATATAGCAAAAAATTCAAAAGTTTTAGATACCGACGTAATAAGAGAAAAAAATCCTTACCACAAAGAAGGCGGCATCGCTATCTTGAGAGGCAATATTGCTCCGGACGGCTGCGTTGTAAAACAGGCTGCAGTCAGCGAGAAAATGAAAAAATTTACAGGCAAAGCAAAGGTTTTTAACAGCGAAGAGCTTGCAATGGACGCCATTATGTCCGGCAAGATAAAAAAAGGCGACGTTGTGGTTATAAGATATGAAGGGCCCAAAGGCGGACCAGGCATGAGAGAAATGCTGGCCCCTACAAGCATGATACACGGTATGGGTCTTTCAGATTCAGTAGCTCTTATAACAGACGGCAGATTTTCCGGCGGAACAAGAGGACCTTGCATAGGTCATGTTTCCCCTGAAGCGATGGAAGGCGGAGTAATAGCTGTCATAAAAGACGGAGATATTATAGATATAAATATACCCGAAAGAAAAATTAACGTTAAACTTACTAAAGAAGAAATAGACAAAAGATTTAAAACATGGCAGAAGCCCGAGCCTAAAATCAAAACAGGCTGGCTTAACAGATATGCGAGATTTGTCACCTCTGCATCGACAGGCGCAGTTCTTAAGTAAAAAATTATATTGCATAATAAATAAAAACGGCAGTGATTTTAATCACCGCCGTTTTTATTTTGTTTTAAATTAATGCTTAAGCTGCCGACAGAATATTTTTTGTTATACTGATATCCTGCTGTGCCAGCGCAAGACTTGCCACATCTACCTTGATGTCGTTTGTATCTGCAAACGGCATTAAGAAAATAAGAGTGTTTACGGCAATAACATCCGGTTTTGATTTTGAAAAAGCTCTCTGTACAAGAGAATCAATGTTTTCTTCAATATATTTGCGCATCTGCTGTTCTTTAGAAAGCTGATCCTGTATTTTATCTATGTTTTTTACGTTTTCGTCTATATCCGCGTTGTTTGCCGATCCAAAATCTACAAGTTTCATTTTCATGGCTTTGGCAAGAATATTTTCATATCCGCGGTTTTTTAAGCCAATTTCTTTTCCGTATTCGGCAAGTTTTCCGGCTGCCGCTATCCTGAAAACAATCTGCTCTATGAAAGAGATGTCTTCATCGCTTATTGGGGAATTATTAAGCAGTTTTTTAAAGTCAAAAAATGCGCTTAAATCCTGATGAGCCGCTAAAGCCTGTACGACCTGCGAATAATCTTTTGTGGCAAGAGCTTTCATATATAGCGAAAGAATTTTGTTTATATCTTCGCTGGCAAAATTCTTTGCAAGATTTTCGGTCGGATAAGCTTCCGCTATTTTTGCCGATAAATATTTTGATTTAAGAGTTAAAATAATTTCGGTTACTTTCGTCATTGAGAAAATATTTCTTAAATCGCCGGACAATACGCTGTCTTGTTCGTTGGCTACTGCTTTTTTAAGAAGGCTGTTTTTAAATATTATAGGCTGTTTGCTGATATTTTTTGTCATAGCCGATATTATTTTTTCAACAGTGTCCGAACTTTCGTCAAACGCAGCCGTTATTTCGTCGTTTGTAAATTTGTCGGTTATAACGCATGAATCTTTTGAAATAACTTCTATCGTTCCGCACAGGCTGTCATTTTTTGAAACGTCTTCTTTTTCGGCATCAGATGCCGTAAGAATGTAAATATTGACGTTTTTAGATCTTGCTTCGGCAAGCACGGAGTTGAATTTGTCCTGCCCGAAATCTTCGGCAAGTTTTATGTATTGGTCGTATCTGAGAACAATCTGGCAGCTTATATTTTTCTGCTGTTCAATTAAGTTCAAAAATTCTTTCATTCTGTCTTCTTTGGATATTTCTGTGCTTAGATCGTCAACATATCTGTAAACGCTTTCTCTTAAAGCAAATGCGTATTTTTTCAATACGCTCATATACGAAACCATTATTTCCTGCTGTCTTTCAAATCCGGAGGCTGCATTTAATAAAGGCATTTTAATCGTAAATATTTCATTGTCCCATCTTACGGATTCTTTTTCGGCATTAACCACCTGGGCAAAAATGAATTCCGCTTTTTCGGATTTTATATTTACTCCGTACGCTTTTGAAATAAATTCAGTTATTTGATTGTTGAGAACTTCGGAATTTTTTGTATCGTTTACGGTTTGGTAATAATCTGAATTTTCGGAATATAAATAAATGCCTTTTGCCGTGACTGCCGTATATAATATCCGGCCGTTTATTTTTAATCCTGAAGATTTAAAGTTGAATTCTCTTATTTTCTCGGCAGGCATTTGTCCGGTTATTACAAAAACATTCGCAAATAAATCTTTTGACTGCTGTGTTTGCTCGGCATCAGTCATTTCACCGGCTGTTATCTGTTTGTAAAAAATTCCAACTTTGTGAGGCGAGTTGTTTTTGTTGCCGTTATAAATAAATATTCCCATAATCATTGAGGCAAACATGACAATCATATCAAAAGGGGCAATCAATTTGAAATTTGAAAGTGAGTATGTGTTTCCGTTTGAATTGTAATTTAAAATATCTTCCGTAGTTGCCTGTACAAATACCGGTTTTTCATCTTCTGCGACATTTTTTTCACCGGCAAGAATTGAAGCATATTGCTGGACGATGCCTTTTACTACTTCATTTTTGTTTTCCTGCGGCGAAAAGGTCGTATATGTTTCAATTTTGGAAGTAATAGATGAAATTAATGCGTCGGCATCTGTCCCCGGCGAATAAGAATATTCTTTTGCTATAAAATCGGAAAATCCGTTTAAGTATTCACTAATTTCCTGGTCGGTAAATAAGTTGCCTGCTTCATCAAGATAGGATGATATGAAATAAGCCTGAGCCATATCTCTTACGGGAAGTTTGCAAGCCTTGAAATTATTGCCGTTGATGTATTCTTTTATTGATTCATCCATGATTTTTTCAATATTTGCCGGAGTGGCATTCAAGGCTGTTATCTTTGCATCAAATATGGTCAGTACGCCAAAAAGCATATTTCTTCTGAATGTCATTTTTTGATCCGTTTCAGAAATATAATCTTTCGTTGCTGTATCAAGCGTTTCAAGCCCTTCTTCTCCTGAAATCTGTGATATCCTGCCGTTTAAAGCGGCAGCCATTTCGAGATATGAACTTTGATTGGTGATGTCAGTAAGTTTTACCGACGGCAGTCCTTCTATCGGTATCGATAAAGTTTCAGACATTCTTAAAGCGCTTATCGTTCCGTATAAATCAATAAAAGATGATTTCGTCCCCATGTAGGATTGTGTTTCATATAATGAGTTTATATCATTCGAAATTGCCGCAAGCAGTATAGGATTTGCAGTCAAGTCTTTAAAACGACCCGATACAACATTATAAGCATAAATGTTTCCTGTCGTGACAGACAGGGTGTCTTTAAAAATCGTCGGTTCAAGCAGCAAATCACCGGCTGCGTTTGAATCAAATGTATCTGTTGAAATAAATTTTACCATTGCGCATAATGTTTTCCATTCGTATATGTTATGAATATTTGTAAAATCGTATTCCGAATAATTATATTCCCGCAGATATTCTTCAACTTCCGCTTTATTCATTAATCTCAACAGTTTAGCATCATCCGAGTTTTTGTCTATAAGCATCATATATGCGTAAAATCTGTATTTTAAATCTTTATCGCCTTTAACTATATTGATGAGCTGTTGTTTGTTGCCAAGTTCCATTGAACTTGTTAAAGTGTAAGGCAGAGACGCCATCTTTACATATTCAAATTCATTTTCAGTATAAGCCTGCGCAAAAGCGTCCGTATATTGCTGGCCTGTTATTTCTTTTGCGTTTCCGGCTAAAATTGTGTCTAAATCTTTCAATACATATCTCCATATCGAATAGTAGGACGAATCGGCTATTTCCGGAGAAATATCGCTTTTCGGATTTACCATTTCGGTTCTTATCTTTAACAAAGCTTCAACGAACTGCTGTTCTGTTTTTACGTCCTTAAGATACATTCCTACTCGGTCATGCAGAAGCTTAACCTGAGGCTGGCCAAGATATGAATCTATATATTGTCCGAAGAAATTCTGGTAATTCATTATTTTTGAAACTATTTCCTGTTCTCTTGTTTCTTTTGAAGAGGCTGTTATTTTGCCTGCAGCTGCTTCAGAATCGGCAACCTTTTGAGAAAACAGAGCCGTGATTTCATATACAACTTCACGAGTTGCTTTATTTTCAAAGTTTGCATTTGATTGGTATTCTTCTATGGCTTGTTTTAAAAATTCAGCATATTCCGGACCCATTGATGTTTTAACTGATTCAAGAACCAAACTGCCGGCATCGTGTTCCTCGGTGCCGTCTCCTATTTCAGCCATTGCCTGGCTGCTGCCTGTTTCAATATCAAGCCCGGCTTCAAATTCCATAACTGTCTGTGAAGAATAGGCGTATAATTCATGAACCGACATTTTTGTCAGATAAGATTTTACAAGGCCGGTAATCAGGTTATAATAAGTATTGTCCGTAAAAGGATTTTTTTCTTCCGACAATATTAAATAAAGTCTGTCATGGCCTATTTCATGGGCTGATGTTGAAGATAAGTTTGCATTTTTATCGGCGCTGTATGATAAATCGGCTCTTGCCACTATGTAAGTGTCTCCGCTTAAAATCATTCTGGACCACTTTTGTATAAAATCAGCGGGAACATTTGCGTCAACTATAAAATTCATTATGTAATTTTCAACCTGCCATTCGAAATCTGTTGCAACTTGGCCTCTTTCGTTTTCGGATTTTATCCAGTTCAAAGTGGCCTGTCTGTCGAATAATTCGGCAAATTCGCCGTCTTTTGGAGTATAATCTCCTTCGGCAATCAGAATCATGTGGGCAAAATATCTGTAATCTCTGTCTTGAGAAACATCTTTTATTATTTTAATAAGTTCTGTCGGTTCTTTTCTTACTGACAATACTTTTAAATATCCTATATCGCGCTCGCTGTAAATGCTTTCCAGATCTTTTTTCAGCGTTTCATTTTTCATTATTGTGTCAAGGCCGTCGGCAATCTTATCTTCAACGTCGTGTACCTGATACTTCCATACCGGCGTATAGTAGATATCCATAATATCCGGCATAAAATCTTCAGACGCAAGATTTTTTCTTATTTCAAGAAGGCTTGAATAATATCCGATTGTGCTGCTGTGGTCGACGGCTGTTATTGTATAGGCCGTGGATTGGCACGTTGATACGAAATCCGACGGAGAAATTACGGCAAGAGCTCCTACGGAAAGACCTATAAGCAAAGCGGCCGTGACGGCAAGTTTTTTTGCCCATCTTACAAGTCTGGGAGTTTTTGCACGGATTCTCTTTTTTTCTAATTTAATTTGTTTTTTATTCCATTTTTTATGCACAAGCACATTTGTTATTGTTGAAGTTATCTCGGCAATTTTTGCAGAATGAGTCAGTTTTAACGTGAATTTGTATGTTCTGTTTATTTTGCCAAGCATTTGTTCCATTATTTCTTCATAGTCTATTCTTGTTGTTTTGTTAAATCCTGCATGCTTTTTAAAGAAATCTTCTTTTAGAGCCTCTGATTTTTTTATATCCGTTAAGCCGGCTTTATATATGGCATTCAATAACGGCGCTTCAGATACGGGAGCTATTATTACGGAATATGCGTTGTATAAAAGAGTTCTTATTTTTTTATTTTTAATATTTTTGATTTTAGAAACTATTTTATTGTCTATGGTAAATCTGAACGTCGGCGTAATGCTTGTTTCTATTTCTTCGATTCTTGCGTCTTTTTGGCCTGGCTGCAGAGTGCCTGCCGCTATTTCTGCGTCTGCCGTAATTACGGCATATTGGTGTATTATTCCCTGTACGGTTTCGGCTTTTGCGTTTTCTATGTTAAATGTTGAGTATGCGTCGGCGCTTGCAGTAAGAAGCGAATCAAGTTCAGCGGCATCTTTATAGGAAAAACCGCCGGCCTGAATTGAAGCGTTTACGTAAGTTATAAAACCTTCAAGCGTTTCACGTCTTGACTGTTCGGTAAATAATTTGTCAGCCTGATCAAGATAATCGCTTATAAAATAAGCGCTGGCCATATCTTTTACAGGCAGATTGCATCTTGAAAAATCATTCTTCTGTATGTATTCGTCTATTGATTGCTGTAAAACTTGTGCGATATCAATGTTTTTTACATCGGTATCTTTAATTTTATTTTCAAATATAGTTAATACGCCGTAAAGCATATTGCGGTTCATAGTCACTGTTTGGTCTGAATTAAGAATTTGATTTTTTATGGCCTGCTCCAATGATTCCAGTCCGTCTTTGCCGTCAACGCTGTAGATTTTTGAACTTAGAGCCGTTCCTATTTCCGCAGAGGTGGAGTTTTGATTTATAACTGTAACGGCCGGCAAAGAAGTATCCGTTGAAAGAATATGCGATATTTTAAGTATGCTCATATTTACAAACATTCCCGTAAACTCTTCTCTTGTGTTTAACATGTATATTTTTATATCGGACAGCGAACTTAGATCGTTTGCCACCGCGGCATAAATTACCGGGTTTGAAGAGATATCTTTTAAATATTCTTTTACATAATTGTAGACGTATATATTGGAAACATATTCGGTGTTCTGGGGATTTATTTCTCCTGACAGTATCATCGGCTTGAAAAGAAGATTCCCTATGGAATATGAATCAAAAGTATTGCCTGAAACAAAACTTACCATGCCGCACAGAGTCTGCCAGTTGTATATTCCGCTCAGCGTGCTTGAAAAATCTGAAGAGTCTTTATAATCTGAAAGATATTCTACTATTGTTTTTTTGTCTATAAGAGGGGCAATTGAATCATCGGTATTGAATCTCTTTAACGCAAGCATATACGCGTAGAATCTGTATTTTATGTCAAGATTTTCATTGTTGATGACCGAAACCAGACTGTCTTTTGTTTCTTCGTTCTTCATTTCGGTTATTTTTATATAAGTTATCTGTTCGTCCGTATAGACCGAATGATATTTTGACGAAAGATTTAATTTGTCTATCGTAGCTTCGCTGTTTACTATTGTTGAGTCAAGTCCTTGAAGCATGTATTTCCACATTACATACGAAGATTGTTCTTCGGTTGTAGGCGTGAAAAGACTGTCCGGTTTGTTCAATTCGCCTCTTATTGTCAACAGTCTGTTGAAAAATTCGTATTCCGTATCCGTTCCTTTTAAATTCGATATGAAATAATCGTTGATTTCTTTTATCTGCGGATCATCCAAATACGGTTCAATGAAATCGCCGAAATAATTTTCGTAATTCATGAGCTGTATAACAATTTCTTTTTTTCTTTCGGCTCTGCTTGTTGTAAGAGTATTGTTCTGAATTTCCTGGGCGATCACTTTGTCTGCAAAAATATTGACTATTTTTAAAACAGTTTCTCTTATTGAAATTTCAGGGTCGGATTCAAGGCTCATCTGGTATTCTTCAACTGAACGCGATAAAAGAGGCATATACTCGTTTCCGAAATTTGTCTGTATTGAATCTATTACCATGTGTCCGGCATCATGAACTTCAGTCTGATCCATCATTTCAGATATTGATTTCGGGCTTACATTGTGAACAGGTAAATCCAGTTCTAGCGAAAGAGTGTATTGCACGGAGTAAGCGTATAATTCTCCTATGCCCGACAGCAGATAACTGCTTTTTGAACCGAGCATGTTAAATAAGCGTCTGTGTCCGAGTTCGTGGGCTGCAAGCGCCGACAGGGATCCGACAGGCGAGCTGTAAGACAAATCAGATCTTGCGGCAACATTTGTTCCGCCGCTCAAAACAAGTCTTGAATTGCGCAAAATATCTTTTGCCGATACGTTGGCTTCATAAAGATAGTTCATTATATAGCTTTCAACTTTTGCATCAAAGTCTGTTTTGTCTTCGGTAGATTCCTGTCCTACCCAATCAATGGTTTCCTGTCTGTTGAACAGTTCAGAAAACTCTCCTTCTTTAGGCGTATATGTTCCTGATGCCATAAGAACCATATGCGCATAATATCTGTAATCTCTTGGCTGGGTTGGGTCATTTATTATTTTTAATAACGCTTCGTTGTTATTTCGCAATGAAAGAATTTTTAAGAAACCGTGTTCTTTTTCGGTATATGCGGTTCCAAACATTGTTGTAAGATCCGTATCGCTTTCTATAATCGGAAGGCCGTCAGCTATTTTATCTTCAATACCTGCCAGCTGTTCTTTCCACCATTTTATATAGTTGCCGTCAACCATTGAAGCCATGTATTCTTCGCTTGTAAGATCTTTCTGAAGTGATATCAGTTCGCTGTAATATTTATTTGTATTTTCCGAATCCAGATTTTGGATTCTTTCCATTATTTCAACAACCTGAGTCTGTCTCAATTCTGAATTTCTGGTTATGTCAATATAGGAGGAAGCGTCAATTCCGGTAAATACTGTAGATATAATGGGGATTGAAGACATATTATTGAAAATATCGCTTACTCCCGGCAGTGATAAAACTATTGAAGGTATTGTGATCAAAATAAACAAAATTGTAATGGCTTTTTTAATTCTTTCTTTAAAAGTCAGAATCTTTTTGCCGTGAGCTCTTGCAAGTTCATGTCTATTCCATGTGCCGTGTATGACAACATTTGACAGGTTTACTGAAAAACCTGATGCAAACGCAAGAACTTTATTTTTTGTAAAGAAAACGTGGGTTCTGTCCATTCCGTCCAGTATTTTTCTGATTCCAGACTCATATCTTGTTTTGCTGTTTTTATTGAATCCTTCATGCTGGTTAAGCATAGCTGAAATCATTTTTTGTGATTTTTCAGGATCTGTTTTTGCAGTTTCGTAAATTCTGTTTAGTAAAGGGGCTTCGATTACGGGAGCGACTATTATGGAATAAATTTTATATGCGAATCTTCTTATAAATGGGCTGCGAATGTTTTTTATTTTTTTAACGATATTGTTGTCTGTTATCAGAATCGCGGGAGGATTCGGAGGGTTCATTTTGTTTTTTACTGTCTGAGGCAGGCTTTCGTAAAGATATTGCTGAATAATTTCAGGGAGTCTTGCTATTACAGATAAATCAATTTCTTTTATGCTTAGAATGTTATTGCTTTCTGCATTTCTGAGTTCAAAAATGAGTCCGTTTGAAAAATTCAATTCCGGATTGTTTTCAAAAATAGAATTAATATAAGACGAATTTATTTCTGCCTGTGAGTATTCGTCAAAATCTTCTTCAGTCGTTGTGTTTTTAATTGCGCCGTTGTCGTTTGTAAGTATGATTTTTCTTGTTCCTACGTTTATTGTTGTTTTGTCCTGGGTAAACTCAACCTTAACCTCATCCGTTACCATTGATTTTAATTCGTCCGTTACTGTTTCAATTGTTTCCTTTGAATAAGCGCCGCCGAGCATCTCAAGGCCGGCGTTTACCGCCATATTAAACTTAAGAAAATCGCTTACGCTTGAGGCTATTGTAAAACTCAGGGCGTTTGCGTCAATAGAGACTTCTTCTTTTATCATATTCCTGTAAGTTTTTTCCGTGTTTTGAATATTTTCTATCGCCGGAGAAATTGTTACAAAACTGATATTTTTATCTTTGAAAAGCTCCTGAAGCCCCTTTGAATGGAATCCTCCGCTTATAACGACTACAATGTCTTTGGAGCGTTCAAAAATATTTTTACCATGACTTGCGCCGTATTTTATATCTCTGTTGTTTAAAATTTTGTTTGCAAAAATAGAGTTTCTGGTATTGTTTATTTCGTAATATTTATTAAGTTCGGCAAAATAAGGAGTCAGATTTTTAAGTCTGTTTATTACGGCGTATTTTGCATAAATTTCTGCGAATTTTTTGTTTTTTGAAATAAAATACTGGTAATTTGCGGCAGTTAAATTTGTCGACATATAGTCTTTAAATACCGTATAGAAATCAGACAGGAAAGAAATTTCGTATTCCGTCCGGTTTCTTGAAAAAGCCTGCCTGAGGCTGTTTATAAGTATTCTGTCTTCGGCTATAAGATCCATAGGGTTGATCGTTGCGGCAATCATATTGCCCGTTATGAATTTGTTTAAAACAGGATAATCTTTTGAAAGATTTATTCCGTAATTTAGGGCAATATTGTAAAACGCAGCCGGTATTTTTTTTGAATCGGTAAATTTTGAAGTTTCGGCTTCAAGGTTTTGATATTCATTATAAGGAAGTTTTGCTTTCAGCATTGAAATAAACGCTTTTGCATCTTTTACCAAAGCTTTATTGTCAGGCATCTGCATCTGCGAAACGTACAAATATGTATTGATCGTTTTAAAAGAAGAAGCCGTTAAAGGAAGTATGCCGTTGTATCTTTCGGGGTATTTGGCGGTTTTATCAAGCAATTTGAATAAACGCAGATAATATTCCTCGGTGCTTAATGACCCGTTATGGAATTTATCCAAAATTTTGGCGAGTTTTCTGTTGTCTCTTGAAAAAACAGAACTGCTTAGAAAATCAATGTCTGATTTTATTTTTTGCAATTCAAAATCAAACGTTTTTTGTTTTGAAATTAAATCTGCAAGTCTTTTCAGGTTATCCTTGTGTATATTTTTGTCTTCAAGTCCTTTTAGACAATTTTCTCTGCCTGACATATATGCAAAATATTCCGCTCCGGTAAGTCTTCCGGAAACAAAAAGTTTTTCTGACAATTTATTTCTGAAAGATTCATCTTTAATGTTTTTCAGCCATGTCAGGTTTACATCATCATAGCCGCCTTCTATAAAAACATTTGAAATACCGTAGTTTTTATCAAGGGCTTCCAATATGTTTGTTATATTTCTTTGCACAAAATAATTAGAATGAAGGTCTTGTATGTTAACGACAAGAAGATTGCTTTTGTTATCGGATTCATAAACTATTTTACCGTAATCGGCGGGAATCAGAGCTTGTATTTTAAGCGAATCGGAGTTTATGGCATTCCGTTCTTTTGCCGAGGCAAATATATTTGCCGGCAAAAGAGTAATCACAAGGCATAAAGCCGTAAAGAAAGCCACAGTTTTTTTAAAGTTCATAAGTTTGATCCCCCAAAATAAAAAACACATAAATTGAATTTATGTGTTTTTAGTAAAATATTTATTTTAATAATAATATTATCATAAAAAAGGCGCAGTAATCCCAGATATTTGATTAAAAATGCTATGACAATAAACAGAATAAGCATTAAAACCGATGTGTCTGCCCCATGAAATAAGATGCCTTTGTCCGTTTTTGCGAAAGGAACAAAAGGGCTTGAGATCGAGCTTTTTTCCGATGCAAAAAATATGCTGTCGTTTGTTGAAAAATATAAATTGTTTGTATGTGATACGTCTGCAAGCATTGCAGAAACGTCCTTGCTTATAATATCGCCTATGTTCAGAATAAAACGTTTCGTTTGGTTATAAACCGAGCATTGCACTTTAATGATATCGGAAATGCCCTGAGTCCCGTCATTTATATTAATGTTTCCGGTTTTAATATAAGCGCCGGCGCTTAAAGGCGATAAGAGTATAATTAAAGATAGAAATAATCCTGTAATCTTTTTCATGCTGACAAAGTATAGTATAAAATAATATTGAATTCAATGATTTTGGCATAATTTTACAAAATTTTTACAAAATGGCTTTAGCGGTACGCTATACTTATTATATAGGTGTATGGCAGTGATTAAAAGGCGCGGTCTGTTCCGTTGCTGCTGCACTATTGACATTGCCGGCCGAATAATGTATAATTCACAAACTTGTCTGCATTGCGTCGTCGCTGTTTTTAAGGCGGAGACAATGCGGAAAGTCTGTATTTTTTTACTGTTTAATGTAAAAAAATAATGCATATTTACGCAAAAAATATGCGTTGATATTTTTTTTACATTTTGTTTTTAAAATGCAACCGTTTGAAAGGTTGACAATAAATTTTTGAGGAAAACACATGGCTAGAGAATTTGTATTGGAAAAAATTAGAAATTTCGGTATTGCCGCCCATATTGATGCAGGAAAAACGACGACAACCGAAAGAATCCTGTATTATACGGGAAGAACACATAAAATAGGCGAAGTTCATGAAGGCGCCGCTACTATGGACTGGATGGAACAGGAAAGAGAAAGAGGCATAACCATAACATCAGCCGCAACATACTGCAAATGGAGAGATATGCAGTTTAACATAATAGATACTCCCGGCCACGTTGATTTTACGGCAGAAGTTGAAAGATCTCTTAGAGTTTTAGACGGTGCAGTTGTTGTGTTTGACTCAGGAAACGGCGTTGAACCTCAGTCTGAAACGGTTTGGAGACAGGCAGATAAATATCATGTTCCGAGAATCATATTTTCAAACAAGATGGACAAAATAGGCGCAGATTTTTATATGGTTGTTGACCAGGTTAGAGAAAAACTCGGAGCTACGCCTCTTCCGATACAGATTCCGATAGGGCAGGAATCGGAATTTAAAGGAATAGTAGACTTGGTGGAAATGAAGGCTCATATTTGGGGCGGCGAAGAGTTAGGCGCAAAATTTGACGTTACCGATATTCCGGCAGATTTAGTAGAAAAAGCAAAACAGTTTAGAGCTCAGATGATAGAGCTTCTTGCCGATTACAGCGAAGAAGTTATGAACTGTTACATGGAAGGAAAAGAACCGACCGAAGCACAAATCAGACAGGCAATCAGAACAGCAACACTTAAAATAAAATTAATCCCTATATTATGCGGAACGGCATTCAAAAACAAAGGCGTACAGCCTATGTTGGATGCGGTATGCGATTATTTGCCTTCTCCGCTCGACAGAAAAGACATGAAATGCGTAAATCCGGAAACCAATGAAGAAGTTGCAAGAAATGCCGATGATAATGCTCCTTTCGCGGCGCTTGCATTTAAAATACAGGCAGATCCTTTTATAGGAAAGCTGACCTACATCAGAGTATACTCCGGAACTTTGAACAGCGGATCTTACGTTCTCAATCCTGGTAAAAACAACAAGGAAAGAATATCTCGTATCGTAAGAATGCATTCAAACAACAGAGAGGAAATCAAGGAAGTAAGAGCAGGCGATATTGCCGCCGTAGTCGGGTTGAAAAATACCACCACAGGCGACACGCTTTGCGATGAAGCAAATCCTGTAGTTCTTGAATCGATGGATTTCCCTGATCCTGTTATCTCGGTTGCAATCGAGCCTAAATCAAAAGCGGATGAAGAAAAACTTGCAAACGCATTGAGCAGACTCGCGGAAGAAGATCCTACGTTTACAGTAAGAACTGACGAAGAAACCGGCCAGACCATTATTTCAGGTATGGGCGAACTTCATCTTGAAATTCTCGTAGACAGAATGAAAAGAGAATTTAACGTTCAGGCAAACGTCGGAAGACCTCAGGTTGCATACAGAGAAACAATCAGAAAATCAGCAGAAGCAGAATCCAAGTACATCAGGCAGACAGGCGGAAGAGGACAGTACGGTCATGTTGTTATTACTGCAGAGCCTCTTGAAGCCGCAAAAGGATTTGAATTTGTCAACAAAATTGTCGGCGGTGTTATTCCCAGAGAATACATACCGGCAGTTGAAAAAGGTATCAGAGAAGCACTTACTGCGGGAACACTGGCGGGTTATCCTGTAGTAGACATAAAAGTTACCTTGACTGACGGTTCGTTCCATGAAGTTGACTCTTCGGAAATGGCATTTAAGATCGCAGGTTCAATGGCGTTTAAAGATGCATGCAAAAAAGCAAATCCTGTCATTCTTGAACCAATCATGAAAACCGAAGTCGTCGTTCCTGAAGATTATATGGGAGACGTTATTGGAGATTTGAACTCAAGAAGAGGAAAAATTATGAACATGGATTCAAGGAACAAAGTTCAGCATATAAAAGCTAACGTTCCTTTGTCGGAAATGTTCGGTTATTCAACTACGCTTCGTTCGTTGACGCAGGGAAGAGGAAACTATTCAATGGAACCTTCACATTATGAAGAAGTTCCTAAGCAGATAGCAGATAAAATTTTGGAAAAGAAAATATAATAGTATAAAAAGCAAAGGAGAAAAAGATGTCAAAAGAGAAATTTGATAGATCAAAACCGCATGTAAACGTAGGAACGATAGGACAC
>Ga0302240_1001390_pt1 | contig 19421 bp, 15 predicted proteins | sample AAG_UR_His_MG_FD_193538 | JGI IMG/M metagenome (GOLD analysis project Ga0302240, IMG submission 193538) | Enriched activated sludge microbial communities from anaerobic digester in WTTP, New Holstein, Wisconsin, United States - AAG_UR_His | ecosystem: Engineered > Bioreactor > Anaerobic >... | reverse complement strand
TTTAGCTGTAGTTGCTTCTTTAGCATAAACATTGGTTACCACTGGTATTCTGGGAGTCATTATTTCTATTTTTTCTATCTCTTCTTTTAATTTTGTTGCAGCAGATTTCATTAAGGAACTGTGAAAAGCACCGCTTACAACTAGAGAAATAACTCTTTTTGCTTTTGCCTGAATTGCCAGTTCTTTTGCTCTGGAAACAGCTTCTACATCACCTGATATGACTATCTGATCGGAGCAATTTAAATTGGCTATCTGACATATTCCACTGGATGATACCTGATGACATATATCATTTATTTCTCTGTAATTAAGACCAATTATTGCTGCCATAGTTCCCGGCTGTTCTATACCAGCTTCATACATAAGAGAGCCTCTCTTTCTAACAAGCACAAGAGCATCTTCAACTGAAATAGCTCCTGCTGCTACTAAAGCAGCATATTCTCCTACACTATGGCCTGCAACTAGGGAAGGCTTTATTCCTTGTTCATTAAGTATAGAATAGGCGGCTATACTGGTTGTCACTATTGCAGGTTGCGTATTTATTGTTTTTATTAATTCCTCTTCAGGTCCTTCCCAGCATAAACGTGTCAACTCTATTCCAAGAATTTTATCTGCCAGTTCGAAAATGAGAGCAGCTTCCCGGGAAATAGAAACGAGTTCTTTACCCATACCGATATATTGAGATCCCTGCCCCGGGAAAATACATACACTCTTCATTCAATCACATCCTAACACTATATTCTACCATTTTAGTACAGCAGATGCCCAGGTATAACCTGCACCAAAAGCTGTCATAGCAATTATATCATTCTCTTTTAACCTGCCATTATCTACAAGTTCACTCAGAGCAATAATTATAGATGCAGAAGAAGTATTGCCATATTTATCTACATTAATATAAATCTGGTCATCTTTTAATTTAAGCCTCTTCCCTATGGACTGTATTATACGTAAATTAGCCTGATGTGGTATTAAAATATCTATATCTTCAGATGTAAGATTACATTTTTCCAAAGCATTTTCAACTGCTTCAGACATATAACGAACAGCATATTTAAAAACTTCTCGCCCTTCCATTTTTATATAATGGAGTCTCTTGTTTAGAGTTTCAGTAGTAGCAGGCATTTTTGCTCCTCCAGCCGGTAATTTAAGCATATCTCCACCGGAACCATCGGAACCCATACAACTGGAAATCAAACCTTTACCTTCTTCCACAGTGCCCAGTAAAACTGCTCCTGCCCCATCACCAAAAATGACACAGGTATTTCTATCAGTCCAATCCATAAATTTAGATAGAGTTTCTGCTCCTATAACCAGGATATGTTCATACATACCTGTGGCAATCATCTGTGAACCAACTACTAAAGAATATATAAAACCGGAACACCCGGCGGAAAGGTCAAAGGCCCCGGCATTTTTGGCTCCTAATTTATCCTGAACTATACAGGCAGTTGATGGAAAAAACATATCAGGTGTAGCTGTTGCCACTATTATATAATCAATCTGGTCAGAGGAGAGTCCTCCTTCTTTCAGCGCTATAACTGCTGCTTTGTAGGCTAAATCTGATGTAGCTATATCCTCTTCGGCTATCCTTCGTTCTTTAATACCCGTACGAAGTGTTATCCACTCATCAGATGTATCAACTATTTTTTCCAAATCAAAATTTGTCAATATTTTATCCGGGACATAGTGACCTATACTTTTTATACCTACTGACCTGACTTTTCTTATCCTAGAATTCGTGATACTCCATCTCCTTATATTTAATTTAGGAGAGTGACTCTCCTTTTTAGATTAAGATTGAATTTTTAATAAAGAACTGTAGTTTCGTCCATGATAGGTACCACAGGCAGGGCAGACACGATGAGGAAGCCTCATTTCTTTACAGTCTTTATTGCTGCAAACTACGAGTTTTGGGACTGTCAGTTTTAAATGAGACCTTCTACGCCTGGTTTTAGATTTGGGAGTCTTATATTTAGGATTAGCCATAATTAAAACTACTCTCCTTTCTTTATTAACTTTTAAATTTTTCTGCAAGTTTAGCCCATACAGGATTTAACTCTTTTGTTTCACAATTACAGGACTTTTCATTTAAATCTATTCCACATATAGAACAGAGTCCTTTACATTCAGGTTTACATAATGGCTTTAGAGGTAAAAAAAGTGTTATCTTCTGACGTAATAATTCTTTTAAATCCAGTACATCTTCTTCTATAAAGTAATTATCATATATGTCTTCCTGTTTGATAGAGTAATCACAAACTTCCTCCAGTTCAATATGATCTTCATAGTCAAATTTAGTAAGGCACCTGCTACATAATAATTTTAAGTTTAAATATAAATTTCCTGTGACATAAATACCTTTTCCTATATTGGAAAGTTTAAAATGAATATCTACCTTACAATCTTCAAGATTATCTTCTGGGGTAAAATATATAACACCTTTATAGTCACCAGAGATTTTAGATTGTGTTTCTTTTTTTATCTTTGTTATATTTATCTTTAAATTCATAAACTACACTATTCACTTATAACTGTATAGGTCTATTAACATAGTTAATTATTATAAATACTATATTATCTCTTGTCAAGATATAGTCTATTATCTAAAATATATTTTTCTATAGATTCAGGTACAAGGTATTTTATACTTTTACCTTTATACAGTCTTTCTCTAATGTTTGTAGAGGAAATTTCCAGTAAAAGAATATCAAATTGTATTATTTTATTTAAACACAATGGATAGAGTTTTTTTATTTTATCCTGGAATCTTTTACCGGAATAGCCAGGTCTTGATACTGCTATGAAATTTTCTACAAGTTCAATTATTTCTTCGAAATTATGCCAGGAATAATTTAACAGAGCATCTAAGCCAGTTATAAAAAATAAAGGATTATTTTGATAAATATTATAAAAATATCGTATTGTATCAACTGAATAAGATATTCTCGTTCTGTCAAGTTCAATTCTCGAACTCTCAAAAAATTGGTTAGAACTTATTCCCAGGTTTAACATATTCCAGCGATGGTCTGTATTTTCTATTATTTCATTTTTATGAGGGGGAATCTTATTAGGAACAAATATAACTTTAGAAAGGTTAAAAGCAAAACGAATCTCTTCAGCTATAAATAAGTGGCCATTATGTAAAGGATTAAATGTACCGCCTATTATTCCTATCCTTTTCATTCCATCACCTGTTTTTATGAATTGAATATAAGAAATTCTTTTTTTTATTCATAATTCCTTTAAAAAAATGGCATAAATTTTGCTTTAATATAGTTGCAAAACTATTATTTTTAGATTAAAATTATTGGCAAGTTATGTCCTGACTTTAAAAATAGTATTTAGGTTTAATAATATTATGAAATTATTAGATAAATATCTTATTAAAGAACTTGCAGGCCCTTTTTTCTTTGCTATACTTGGTTTTCTGGTTTTTATGATAAGTCACATACTGTTTTTATTAACAGATGTAATTGTAAATAAAAATATACCTTTTGGGGTAATTGCCAGAATGATGCTTTTAAGGATGCCTGCTATTATGGTATTAACATTTCCTGTAGCAATATTGTTTGGAACAGTTTTAAGTATAAGTGGTATGGTGGCAAGTAATGAGATAACAGCTTTAAGAAGTATAGGTATTAGTTTTCCCAGGATTATGGTGCCTTTTCTGGTTGTAGGGATCCTCTTAAGTGTAATAACTTTCGTAACAAATGAAAAAGTTGTTCCATGGGCTTCACATAGATCTGAGAATATAATTCGTTCTATGATATTAAAACAGCAGGTTCCTCTTATCCAATCCAATGTTTTTCAAAAAGGACCTAATAATCAGACTTTTTATGTTCAACTGGTGGATGAAGAACATAAAAGATTACAGAATATAATGATTTTTGATTTAAATGAGGGAGATTTTCCCAAAGTTATAACTGCTAAAGAGGCAACCTGGGATGATAAATGCTGGTACCTCACCAATGGTACAATTCATAAGTTTGACAAAGAGGGAAGATTATTATGGCAGGCTAATTTTAATGATTTTAAACTTCAGGTAGATATAGATGTAAAGGAATTTTTTGCCGGACAAAAGACTCCTCAGGAGATGACAACAGAAGAATTAAAAAAACAAATAGATAGAATGGTTGCCAGTGGACAAAATACCAGAGAATTTGAGGTAGATTACCAGATAAAGTTCAGTTTACCGCTGGCGAGTCTCATAACTGCTCTGGTAGGAGCTCCTTTAAGTGTAAAGGCACCGAGAAGTGGAAAAATGATGGGTATAGCTTACAGTTTCGGAGTAATATTTGTATACTATAATCTCATGTCTATTGGTAGAGCTTTTGCACGAAATGGTATAGTCCCGCCTGAAGTGGGTGCCTGGTGTCCGGTTATTGTTGTTGGTACAATAGGTATTCTACTTCTTTTTAATGTGGAATATAGTTTTGATAAAAAATCACTTTTGTTTTTGTTAACTATTTTGAAAGAAAAAATAAATAAGATCAAGAAATTCATTAGAAATAAGATAACAGGTAGATTTATAAAAGAGAGCTCACCATCCTTACATAAGGATAATGAATTAAGAATTTCTGATTATACTGAGTTATCAATTAATCATTTTAAAAATGAAGAAGCTTTCTGTATAGAAAGTTCAAAGAACCAGAATAATTAACAGCGGGGATTCTATAAAATCACTTATATTTAAACATTTTTTGTATATTATTAAAATTACAGGTGATTTTGTGAAAGTTGTCAGGATTTTATTGTTTTTTAGTTTACTATGGTTGTTCTTTATAAGTTATGGATATACTAAAGATAAATCTGAAACTTCTTTAGAAGCAGACAAAGTTTTTGTGGAAGAAGATGGATGGATAGTAGCAGAAGGAAATGTAAAGATTACCTATAAAGGAACTGTTATTGAAGCAGATCAGGCAGAAGTTAACAAACACGAGAGAATAGTAAGAGCTTTTGGACATGTATATCTTAACGAACAGGGAGACCAGGCGCAGGGAGAGTTATTGACTTATAACCTCAGAAAAAAAGAAGGAATAATTTTTAGAGGTAAAGGTAAAACCAAAAATTTCAGGTTAAAAGGTAATAATGTAAATGATTATATATATTTTAGAGGTGAAGAAGCTTCTACAAAACCAGGTAATTTTTTATTAGATATGGGAGACTTCACCACCTGTGATCGTGATCATCCTCATGAACATTATAATATGACTGCAAAAAGTATAGATGTGGAACCAGGAGAAAAATTAGTAGCTAAAAATGTAAGTGTATATTATAAAGGTTACAAGATTTTCTGGCTTCCCATTATGATTATATCACTCAAAGAGAGAGAAAGACAACAGTTTCTTCCTCAAATGGGTTATAATCAATTTGAAGGATTTTTTATAAAACAACTAATAAATTATTATATAAATACTAATCATTATGGAAGTACCAATATTTCTTATGCCAGTAAGTTAGGAGTCAGCTGGGGTGCTACTCATAACTATAGAGTAGGTCAGACCGGACAGGGATCTTTTTCTTATCTTCGTCAGAGCAGTCAGAATATAGTTAATAATCAATTCAGTTTTCGCCATGCTCAAAACCTGTCAGATCGGTTGACCATGAACTATACCTTTAACGTCAGTAAAAGTACGGGCACACGTCTTGTAACCAATCCAAATATAAACTCTACAATTAATCTTAATTATCGTGGAGATCAATTTAATACAAGTTTTAGTACAAGATACTTCAAAGGTTCGAGTTTGAATCAAAATATTTCTTTTAGTTTAACTCATAATCATACTTTTTTTCAGAAATTTACTACAAACCTCCAGGTTAACTCGGTAAATGACAGCGGCCCAAATACAAATGATAGAAATCAGCTTAAACTTCTCTTAACAGGTAGAAGTCCTATGGGGCCATTAAATATGGATTTTACTGTAGACTATGCTGGAGCTAATTTTATTCAATATTATACCCAGAAATTACCCAATGTTAATTTTGCCTACGTAAATCCTATAATGATAGGTGATATAAATATACCAATAACAACTTCATTTGGTTTTGGTTATTTTGATGAACAATCTTCTAAAACAAAGATGTATAGAGGTTATCTAAAACTGAATTACAATCGAAATTTTACTCTTGGAGAAGGTAATAATCTGAATATTAGTTCTTATCTGGATCAGACATTTTACGGTTCAGGTGAAGCCAGATATATATTGAATACTAATATTAATTTAAGTAATAGTTTTGCAAATCATTACAGAAGTCAGTTAAATTTTACCTCTAATATACCTGATGGTTATTCTCCTTTCAGCTTTGATGGTATAGGCTCAAGATACCATGCTATTACTTACCAGATGGAACTTTATGATGAAAGTAAATGGAGATTTACCCTGAATACCGGTTATAATATAACAGATGAAAGTTTTCAGACTCTTATAACCAGATTTGATTTTCGTCCCAGAAATAATCTCATATTTAATTTTGGTTTTGCTTATGATTTAAATAATCATCAGGCTCAGAATTTTGATACTCATTTAGATCTCCAGGTACATCCTGAATGGAGATTTGAATATGCAAGTTCATATAATTTTGTTAGCAATTCCTTTGGTAACCAGGATTTCAAAATAACCAAAGATTGTCATTGCTGGTTATGGTCTCTGGCATACAGGACATATAGAGATGAATTTTTATTACAGGTTGCTATAAAAGCTTTTCCCTATGAAACATTTCAAATCGGGGCCTCACCGGAAGGCCCCATTCTTCCTATACTTCAGGACATTCAAAATCAGATTTCAAATCCGAATTTTCAATTTTAAAGATTACTGAAGCTGTAATATAATTTGTCCTGAAATGATATCATAGGATGTTGAAATTGGAAGAAATCCTTCCGGTGGAGAAGGAGTTAGTACTACATCATTGGAAGGATCAGTTATTGTCTGAGGAGTATCTAATTTATTTACATCAATATTAAAACTATCGGAAAAGGTGCCAAGCCCAAAACCTATGGCATCTCTGGGTACTCCGTTTATATCAGTAGTGATCATATTAAAATATAGGTCAGTAGAATTTACGAACGTATTAAAAGGTACTATGATTTGTATATTTTTACCTGAGAATGTTCCTGTTGTAAAAGTAAAAACTGTAGGGTTCCAGTCAGTAGTGTAATCTCCTGGTGTTATACGTTCTTTTCTTATAAACTGGGAACCCTGATTTGGACCAAGACTTATATAATCTGTCCAGAAATCAGAATTTACGGTTATAGGATTTGCTACAGTCTGACCGGGAAGTGGTTGATTGAAAGCAAATATATAATAACCCTGGTTTATATTAACATTTCCATTCATTTGAAAATTTATATTAAGAACTTTAACAGGAACTGGTGTGGGTGTCGGTGTGGCATTAGGATCCGGTGTATTTGTTGGAGGTGCAGGAATAGTTGGCGTTTGAGTCGGTATTTCAGTGGGAAAAGGACCTCTGGCACATCCTCCGGTAAAGAAGGATGAAGATAAAGTTAAAAGAATTAGGGACAGTAATATGAAAAAACCTGTAATTAAATTTATTAATTTTATCATTGGATTTCCTCCTGATTATATTATGGCTAAGAAATTATATCATATTTTTCACCTTATACAAAGGAGAGATTTATTATAGTAAAGAAATTGTGTTTTTCTATCCTGTCAGGTCTGTTACTTACATACTGTTTTCCCGAATACAATCTTAACTGGCTCATCTGGATCTCTCTTATACCAATAATGGAAGTAGTTTATACTGAAAAACCTGGAGCTTCTTTTGTTTATGGATGGATTTTTGGGGTGATTTTTATGGGTGGTATAAGTTACTGGCTTACAGTACTACCGGGAGGTTATATAGGATGGACTGTATATTGTGCTTTTTATTCTCTTTATCCAGCAGGCTTCTGTGCTGTTATGTCCTGGCTTAAAGATAAGTTATCTCACAGGTATATTATAACAGGTACAGTACCTTTTATCTGGGTATCTATGGAATGGATTAGATCCTGTGGATTTATGGGTTTTACCTGGATAAATCTTGGCCATTCACAGTATAATTTTTTAGAGCTTATTCAGATATCATCAATTACCGGCGTTATGGGAGTAAGTTTTCTTATTGTGGCAGTCAATAATGTATTCAGAGAAATTCTTTCATTTAATTTTCCTGATAGATTTAAATCAGGTACTTTGAAAAATAAAAAAGAGATAATTATTTATACTTTAATTGTAATAGTTATTTTTATAAGTACTATCAGTTATGGATTTTTTGAATTAAATACATCTCATATAGAAGGGAATTCAGAGACTAAAATTGCTATAATACAACCCAGTATTGATCAAAGTATAAAATGGGATAAACGTCATCAGGGTGATATAATAAAAAAATATTTTTCTATGACCCGAGAAGCATCATTACATCATCCGGATATTGTATTGTGGCCTGAGACAGCCATACCATCTTTTTTACTTCTGGACAATGAACTTATGTATTCCATTAGAACTCTTCTAAAAGAAGTAAATACTTTTCTTTTAACAGGTACTGTTGACCTGGTGCCAGAATCAAGATTGATTTTTAATACGGCCCTTATGCTTTCTCCTGAAGGTAATCTTGTGGAAAAATATCATAAAATGCATCTAGTACCCTTCGGCGAATATTTACCTGGCAGAAAATATCTTGAAAGGATGTCTGCTTTGAAAGAAGTGATTAAGCCTATATCACGTTTTTCATCAGGACAGGAAGTGGTAATATTTAAAACTCCTTATATAAAATTTTCTACAGTTATATGTTTTGAGTCTATTTTTCCTGATATATCCAGAAAATGCATGTTAAAAGGTGCTGAATGTATAATTGTTCTGACTAATGATGCGTGGTTTGAAAGAAGTGCAGCTCCATTCCAGCATAATATTATATCAGTCTTCAGGGCAGTAGAAAACCGTACTTTTGTTGTAAGATGTGCTAATACCGGTGTATCAAGTATTATTGAACCTACTGGTAAAATTATAGATAGTACACCTATTTATGAAGAGAAGATACTTTATGCTACAATATATCCTCATGCTGGTACAACATTTTATACTTATTATGGAGATGTATTTGCTTTATTCTGTTTTATTATTTGTAATGGTTTATTACTTTATACTCTATTAATAGAGGGTCGAGCCTGTGTAAAACATTTAAAAAAATCAAAGGGAAAATATAACTTTTATAGAAATAAAATATTATGAAATCTTTTTTAAATATTGTAAAACCTTTTTTTAAAAAAATAATAATCCGATGGAAATTAACTTTATTAATACTAATGGGCCTTTATATTTCTTATTTAGTGATAGATATAATATTTTTTGAACGTGATACAACTACTGTTAAAACTACTGCAGAAGCGTTTCTTGGTACCATCGCTTTAGAAGGATATTCTGGAGGTAAAAAACAATGGGCCTTCAATGGAGAAGAGATAGATTATCAGGGAGACAGGGTAATGGTCAAGAAAAATGGCAAAGGTATAATCTATAAAGATGATAAGCCTTTTATGGAGGTTAATGCATCTAAAGTCGATTTTAATATGGTAACAAAGGATTTTGATGCCAGAGGTGGTGTTATAATAAGGGTTATTGGACATGATCAGGAGTTTCAATCAGAAATTTTAAGATGGAATGCTATTACAGAAAAATGTGAGGCCCGTGGTAATGTAGTGGCTAGATTTAATAATAATATTTTAAGTGCAGATAATTTTACTTATTTTATTAAAGAAGAGAAATTTGAAATAAACAGAGGTGTGAAACTGGAACTGGATATAACGTTACAGTGAAAAAGGATATAAATTATGGAAGATTTTTTTTCAGAATTAGAAGATATCTATAAAAAACTTCAGGAAAAGTATATTAATGCAGAAGGTACCTGCATCGGTTGTGATCACTGCTGTACCTCACTTATCAACTATCCTCCCATATCTATTCTGGAGTATGATTTTCTTGAAGCCAGATTGGAAAAGGAAAAGGATAAAATTTTAGATTTTAAACGTTTTATATCAAGCAAAACTTTACCTTTCTGTCCTTTTTATTCTGATGGATGTAAAGTTTACGAACTTCGTCCTATATGCTGTAGATTATTTGGGCCTTTTATCAGTCACTCTACTGATCTTCCTGACAGGTGTATATATAAAAATATAGCACATAAAACTGAAGAAAAAATCCTCTTTAGAATAGAACCTGATCTTCGAAGATTTCAAATTTTAAAATTAAAATATGAATTATATAAAAGTGAAAATATAGGGATTTTAATACAGCTAACAGAGGAATTTATTGCTCAAAACAGACTTTCTGATGCTATAGAAATACTTAATCAAATATATAATAAATATCCAGAGGAACCTGCTTATTATTTTTATTCAGGTCTTATATGTAAGTGGCAGAGAAATATGCCTGAAGCTATATCTTACTTTAGAGAATGTATTAAACGAAAAGGAGAGAAAAAATATCCCTATGTATATGAATACCTGGGATTAATTTATTATTCCATAAATGAATTACAGAAAGCCAGAGAGACTTTGGAAAAAGCATTAAATATTTTACCGAATAGCCCTGAAGCACATATAGGAATGGCTCTTGTAAACTTAAAGGAAGCTTCAAATCACTGCCATAATGTTTTGAATATAGATCCTCATAATGAAGTGGCTTTTTATTTGTTGGAACATAACTCTTTAAAAGAATTTTTATAGATAAGTTCTGAGATTTTAGCTATAGTTCTATCTGCTTTAAACTTATTTTTACTTTCAGTCATAATTACAAGAATATATGTAGTTTCAGGTAGATATATTATTGCCGCATCATGCCTTATACCTTCAAGTTCACCTGTTTTATTTGCAATTTCTATATGTTCAGGTATATAAAGTGGAATTTTTTCTCTATACTGCTGTCTTTTTAATATTTTTATAGCTTTATATGTAAAGGAAGGTGAAAGTAGTTTTCCCGTGACAAGTTGTTCTATAAATAATACAATGTCTTTTACAGAAGTTATATTTTCTTCTTCATGCCGGTATGGTATCATCATTTTTCTTCTTAAACAGCTTGATTCCATATCGGATAACTTCATTAAATTATTTACCTTATTAAATCCTATAAAGGATAGGAGAATATTTGTAGCAGTGTTATCACTTATAACAATCATCAATTTAGCCAGATCCAGTAGAGTAAGTTCCATACCTTCGTGAAGTTCAAATAAAATACCTGCTCCTCCAACTTTATCTTCTCCTTTAAGAATGATTTTCTGTTCAAAAGAAAGATTTCCTTTTTCCACACATCTTAAGAATTCTACCAGTATGGGAATTTTTATTATACTTGCAGCAGGAAAGATTTCTTTTTCTCGATAATAAAATTCCTTTTTAGAATTTAGGTCTTTATAGCCCAGTGAAATAAGACCTTTAAATTTTTTAAGTTTATCTTTCACTATATCAAACATAAGTTTTTATTTAATGTTTATAATATGAATTATAACTCCGACCCCATATTGGTATATCTCTCATTTTTTACCTCATTATATTTTATGGTATATTTTAGTATCGTAAATTTTGGTTGTCAAGTAAGTTTTTCTTTATCTTCCCTATTCCCTATTTTTATGATAAAATAAAGTCACTTCAAAACCAGTAAAAAGGAGGTTTCATTATGTCAAAAATTCTTATAGCCAGAGGTACAGTAATAACTCATGACAAAACAGGTATAATCAATGATGGAGCAGTTTTAATTTCCGGTGATTCTATTGAAAAAGTTGGATCTACAAAAGATTTACTTTCCGAAGAATATGATTATTTTATAGATGCCTCTGACATGCTCATAATGCCAGGTATGATTAATGCCCACACCCATCTTTACAGTGCTCTTGCAAGAGGAATATCACTTAAAGATGCTCCACCGGAAAATTTCGTTCAGATTCTTGAGCGTCTCTGGTGGAAGCTTGATAAAGTTCTTACAGATGAAGATGTCTACTACAGTGCTCTTGTAGGTCTTACAGACTGTATAAAAGCAGGAACTACTACAATTCTAGATCATCACGCAAGTCCCTATGCAATTCCGGGAAGTCTTGATCTTATGGCAAAAGCGATGAAGTATGCAGGCCTTCGAGGTTCACTCTGTTATGAGGTTTCCGATAGAGATGGTCATGAAAAGGCTATGGAAGGTATAGAAGAAAATGTTCGTTTTGCAGAAAAGATAAAAGGAGATAAACTCCTGAGAGCCCATTTCGGTTTACATGCAGCTTTTACTCTCTCTGATGAAACACTTAAGAGATGTAAGGAAGCTTCTCGAGATCTGGATATCGGTTTTCATATCCATGTAGCAGAAGATAAAGCAGATCAGGATTACAGTATTGAAAAATACGGTGAAAGAGTAATAGAGCGTCTTGAAAGACTTGGAATACTGGGGCATAAAACCATAGCAGTCCATTGTATACACATAAATGAAAAAGAAATGGAAATCCTTAAAAATACTGATACCATTGCTGTTCATAATCCTCAATCCAATATGAATAATGCTGTGGGCACAGCTCAGGTTCTGAAATTATTTGAGAAAGGTATAATGCTTGGTCTCGGTAGTGATGGCTTCGGTGCCAGTGTTTTTGATGAAATAAGAGCTGCTAATCTGGTACATAAAATTATAAACAGTAAATCTACAGTAGCCTATGCGGAAATCCCTGCAATGGCACTTAAGAATAATCCTTCTATAGTGGAGCGTTTCTTCCAGTGTAAAATCGGTACCCTTACCGAAGGATCCTGTGCTGATATAATACTTGTAAAATATATCCCTCCCACTCCTCTTACGGTGAGTAATTTCTGGGGACATGTAATATTTGGAATAGCAGGTGCTAAAGTTGATACTACCATAGTAGGAGGAAAAGTACTTATGAGAGATGGAGTACTGACAACAGTTGATGAGAAATCTGTAAGACAAAAATCCACTCTTCTTGCTGAAAAACTATGGGAGAGATTTTAAAATTCTAGTAAAACGTGAAAAGTGTTTTCACTTTTCACGTTTTATGTTTTTTCTTATCTCTTTAATTTTTGATGATGCATACGAATCTTCAGGAAAAAGTTCTGTAATAGCAGTAAGCTCTGTAAGAGCAAGATCTGCTTCACCGGTCTCAAGGTAATGTTCTGCCAGGGTTTTTCTTATCCAGGTAGCTCGGGCTTCTATTTCAAGTGATTTTTTAAGTAAATTTCTTCCTGCTTCTTTATTGCCTTCTGTCAATTCTAATAGACCCAGAGCAGTGAGAGAAGGATAGTAGTCTTTGTGAAGTTCAAGAGATTTTTCATAGAATTCTTTTGCTTTTTCTTTATCCTTTAATTGGTATATCTCTCCAAGTTTAAAATATATCTTTCCTTTTTGCGAATTTTCTTTACAAAAATTTATTGCCTTTAAAGCGATTTCTTCTGCAGAATGCATTTCACCCTGTGCTATATACCCATCAATTATTTCAAGATGTGTATAAATATCATTTTCGAATAATTTAAGTGAATAATTGAAAGAGTCTATTGCTTTAGTAAATTCTTCTCTAATCATATAAATATGTCCGAGTAATTTAAAGCCATACTTATACTCAGGAGCAAGAGCAGTTAACATCTTTAATTCATCTATAGCTTTTCTCATATGTCCTCCCGTTTTTAAAGAATAAGCTTTGAATAGATGGTATTTATTTAATAAAGATTTTTTTTGCAGAGCTATATGATAATGATAGGATGCTTCTTCCCTGTGTCCGGTTTCATAAAGAGAAATGGCATAAGACCAGTTAGCCAGAAAATCATCGGGAGGTGATAGCCTGGAAGCTTTAGATAGATAAATCATTCCTGTAGTGTAATCTTCAGAGGCTAAAAAAGAACGTCCTTTATTTATGTTAAAAATAAAGGGTTCAGAAAAATTGATACGTACAGGACATAAGAAAGGGGATTTTAAAAATTCTTCCGGTAAATTTTCTTCTTCTATAAAAGAAGATATAAAAGGTGAAGGAAGCTCTACTATTGGTTCTGTGGAAAGTATATTGCCTCCTTCAAGAAGTTCTAAATATTTAAGTGTAATGGAGTATGGAAGAAGTTCCATAATTTTTGCAGATATCCAGAAAGGTATATTTTTTAATATATTGAGTTGTTCTTTGTTAAAGTAATTACCTGAGATATTATAAATTAGATTGACAATCTGGTTTCTCTTCTTTTTTGTAAGAGCCCTGGAGCATGCAATTTCTTTGTGAAGAAATAAGCTATCTTTGAATTCTTTTTCAATATCTTTTTTTGCCCTATAAACATTTCCAGAAGATTTTTCAATAGCTATCTGTAGATTTTTTCTGTCTTCTCCAGGGAGTGCAGCAAAAAGAATTTTTCTGTATTTTATGTGGGTGTTCTTTAAAGCTACGGCAAAACTCTCCTCAGGTATACTATAGTAGAGATCCAGAAGATCTTCTCTGGCCAGTAAAAAAATATCTTCGAAGTGAAAAAATCCTTTCCAGCTTAACAAAGGTGAAAGGTTAAATTGTTCAAAAAATTTTGTTTTTCTATTAAAAAACATATTTATTAATCCACAGGTATTTAATTTTTTTATTATACGTCAGGATTTTGAAAATTGGAAGGGTTTTTCTTACTATTTATTGTTTTTTGGGTTTGATTGGGGTAAAAATTAAATAAAAAAATTCGTAACTTAATATAACAAATAATAATGGATATTTATATGATATAATAAAAATATGTTTAAAGCTAATTATCATACTCATTGTAATTTTTGCGATGGTCGGGATGAAGCAGAAGAATATGTAAAAGCGGCTATTAAAGAAAAAATGACTGAACTGGGATTTTCTTCACACAGTCCTCTTCCATTTTCTACAACTTATGCTGTAAAAATAGAGAAATTCTCAAATTATATCAGGAGAATAAAAACTCTTCAGGATAAATACAGAAAGGAGATTAAAATTTATCTTGGTCTGGAAGTAGATTATTTACCTTCTATAAAAACCTTTCAGGATTCTTTGGATTTCAGAACCTTTCTTGATTATACTATAGGGTCTGTTCATTATGTAAAACAGCTCTCTTCAGGATATCCCTGGCCTGTAGACAGTGATGACGAATTATTTCAAAGAGGCATAAATGAAATATTTAAAGGTAATATTCAAGAAGTTGTTGAAAATTATTATTCCTTGGTAAGAGAAATGGTTCAGAAAGAAACGTATGATATTATTGGTCATCTGGATCTGATAAAAAAGAATAATGCAGGAAAAAAATATTTCTCCGAAGAAGAGAACTGGTATAAAAATGCCATAAAAGAAACTCTTTCAGTAATAGAAAAAAAATCTCCTCTTCTGGAAGTAAATACAAGTGGCATACGTAAACCTGCAGGGGTAATTTATCCGAGTCCCTGGATATTGAGACAATGTAAAGAATTAAATATAAGATTAATGGTTAATTCAGACGCCCATATACCTGAAGAGTTGACTTTTCATTTCTCAGAGGTATATTCTCTTTTGAGAGAAATCGGTTATGCCGAGGTGTACCATCTTACAGATCGTGGTTGGGAGGGAGTAAAGATTTAGTTAATCTTTTCAGTTACCAATTCTTGTAATGTGTTTAATTACGGAAAATGGATCAGACTCTCTGACAGAGAAGGGAACTGAATGTAACAGTTTCTAAAGTTTCTTTAGTCAAATATCAGAGAGGTTTTGCTTTTGAATATTTTTGAAAATAGGGATGACAAAAATTTCATCTCTTCTTTCTTATAAAGTAGATAATTACTAATTTTTATAATTTTCTACTATAGCTGTAGAATGGGTGATTATAGAATACTTTTTGATATAGACTCGAAAGGTAATTATATTATAAGGACGTTAAAACACAGGAAAGAGGTTTATAGGAGTATGTAAAATTTATGAGTTGAACCATACCATCAAAATTCAACTTTCTCCACCGCCGTGTTTGCTCTTTCTCGGCCTTATACCAATAATTGCCACCTTTTCCTTCTCATCATCCACAATAACTGCTTCTCCGCATCTACTTATCTTTTTAATAAAGGTTTTCAATTCATTTCCCATATAATCGGCACTTAAAGCATTGAGTGATTGAATATCTTCTTTTGAAGTCAGTTTATGGCAGATTATTAGATCACATTGGGATAATATATCAGAATCAATAGCCGAAGGTTGTTGAGAAGAAATAATCAATGAAAGCCCGGGTTGTCTTCCCTCTTTTACAAAACGTATTAAATGTTCTTTAGAAAGGGTACTTTTACCTGAAGGGGCAAATTGATGAGCTTCATCAATAGCTAACCATACTTTCGGTATATCTGTAGCTAACTCTAATTCTTCCATAGCTCTTGCCTTTAAACGGGCTTTAAAAAGTTGTTTTGCAAGAATTGAAACAATTAAGTTTCGCAAATTATATCTTCCAGGGTCAAGGCTTTTCATATCTATGATATTAATATAATCTCTTTCAAAAACACTGAGTAACTCCTGATAGTTTGTAGAGAATATATTCAGGCTTTCTGCCCATTCTAGGCGATTTAGCAGGGCTTCTTTAGTTCTATCCACAACTTTTGTGTCCATTTCTATTTCGTTAATAATATCGGAAAGGTAAAAGTGTACCCCTCTTCTTCTGTTCAAATTCTGTATAGCTCTGAATAAGCATATACCCTGTACATCAGTCATACTGAGATCAAAAAAATCACACCACCCATCTGCAGAAAGATCCGAAGGATTTACTCTAAAAGAACCAAAATTAACACCCCTCTGTTTCATTCTATCCAGTATATTTTCTTCTCCAAAGGCATAATTTTGTACCGGGTCTCCTGCAACCAGAATTTTTACACTATAACCCTTTGGATTAAAACCCCATGAATTAAGTGTTTGAGTCTGAATATAATTAGGTTCAACCATTGTATGATATATTCCCATAGGATCAATAATTATAATTAATTTGTCTTTATCGCCATAAATATCTTCAATAATATTCCCCATTGTATAAGATTTACCACTTCCACGTTTACCACATATAAGAATAGATCGAGATTTATTTCCTTCAATATAAATATCCTGTTCCTCTTTTAAATCTCTTCCTATAAAAAGAGACATTCATTTCACCTCTACTATTATTAATGGTACAAAAGATTCTTCATAAGATAACCCGCCATGACAACCCCATTCGTTTTTATGAAATGCTCTCCTTATATATGGATATTCTAATACCCAGAAATCATCATCTTTACCATAAGGGATGCCTTTTCTACCTATTTCATTCTTTGTAAAATATCTCATCGATGGATTAGATTTATGTCCTGTATTTTCAATAATTTCAAATTTATGCCTATCTTTCCATAATATACCATGATCAGAAATAACAAATATAAAAGCAGGTTTTGGTATTACATCAGTTAAGGCATTAATATTTTCTTTTAGTTTAGTTATAAATGACTCAATCATAGGAGGTTCATATTGTTTATGACACCATTGATCTAAACCCATTGAGACAATCTGAATAAAAGTTTTATTTAAATTTTTTCTGTATAGATTGTCCAATATATTATTAAAAGAATCCACAGAAGTAACCTGTTCATTGGAAAAACAACTGAATATTTCTGTAGATAATTCTGTCTTATTTATATCCCAATAATTAAACCCCATAATATTAAAACCTTTACTGTTAAAAAACAACACCAGATTTCCTTTATTTATAATTAAAGGGAAGGATCTACTTGTTAATGATGGGGAGTCTATAAAAACAGGAATACTTTTATAACCTATATGCTTTGTATCTTCATATGATAAGCCGTCAACCAGTAAAAGTAAAACTGTTCTCACATCAATATTAGAATTAATTATATAATTTTTTATATATTCTGTAACAGTTTTATTAGTAATACAATTTTTACAAATATAATCCAGATTGTCTTTTAATAAATAATTTATTTCTGATGTAAAAGGATTATGTTCTAACTCAAGCCCAGGGAAACGATATTTCAAGTTATTTCCAGGGTAATTAACTATATATCTCTTTAAGGGATGAATAAACTTTGGATTATCCAATTCAAACAATAAGTTATTTTCATCAACTAATTCAACATTTTGAAGATATATAAAAGAAATTGGGTTCATCTTACAGATCACAGGAGTATAATCCAAAATTTCCTCCAATTCTCTCAAATTAACATTCATGTTATCTTCTCCTCTGTATCTGTATATTAACTAGATTCTTTTTGAATAACTCCTTTAAATGTTCAAACATATTCTCTAAACTCATATTACTCTGTTTTTTCAATTTTAAAGCAATCCTGGTAAAATCTTCTCTATTACTGTCTTCAAAAACCTTCAATATAACTTCTTCTTCCCTGGTAGGTTTTCCTGGTAATAAAATTTTTGTAATTAGTACATCCTTTATACCTTTTATTCTATCAGGAGAATTTATTATTTTATCAGTCCAATTTTTAAAATTTTCATGGTTTTTTATTAAATCTTTAGAAAAGACCTTAAAACTCTGCTCTAACTCAAGTCTTAAATTATTATAGCCTTCTTTTAATCTCTTAAAATTTTGAGCATGTTCCTCTGTTTCTATTTTCTGAAAATCATTTGCTTTTATAATTTCATTATCTAATTCAGAAATTTCATTTTTAAGTTCTTTTATTCTTTCATTAACATTCTCATATATTTCTGTAATTCTATCTTTTCTGGATTTTTCAGGATCAGAATAATCAAATCTGGTTCTTATAATAGTTTTAGGTACTTTTAATTTCCGAAGCAATTCACAATACTTTTCACTTTCCTCATTAAATATCGTCTGGCCTTCATTATATCTAACTTCTTTCTCTTCTTTTATTTTATCGAATTTTGCCTTGTAAATTTTATATTCTCTTACACCTTCCAATTTCTTAAGAGTAAACATCTGCGATATTTCAGGACAAATTTCATTGTTTATACGATCTGACAGATCATCCATCTGTAATTCATGAATATTTGTTAAGAGATTTGACCCATACTCAAGGATATGTCTCCATTCAATATACCCATCATAATCTTTAGATAACTTATTTTGTTCATCAATTGATTTTATTGATTTTTTTTCTATCTCTTTAAGTCTGTCAGTTAATTCAGATAATACATCAGGGTTAATACGTTCCAGATCATTTAAAAAATTCGAGATTTCGTTCCTGATATCAGTCAGAGTATCGTGATTATTTTCAAAAGATTTTTTTATTTTTGTTCTTATTCCAACAAGGTTTTGGACAAAAGATAAATTACCTTTAACCTCTTTATCGAGATCATTTATTTTTGAGGTAGGTTGATATAGATAATTATCTATGTCTTTTCGTAAATTCCCAACTTTATACTTAAACTCATCACAAAGTTCAACCCTTACTCTATCAATATCTTTTTCTGTCCGACTAAGGTTAAAATCTATCTCTTCTCTT
>Ga0302240_1001383_pt1 | contig 19495 bp, 22 predicted proteins | sample AAG_UR_His_MG_FD_193538 | JGI IMG/M metagenome (GOLD analysis project Ga0302240, IMG submission 193538) | Enriched activated sludge microbial communities from anaerobic digester in WTTP, New Holstein, Wisconsin, United States - AAG_UR_His | ecosystem: Engineered > Bioreactor > Anaerobic >... | reverse complement strand
GAAGCGGGGGCCCGGATAGTGGCCACCGGAAGGTCTGACTTCCCGAACCAGATAAACAACTCCCTCGGTTTCCCGGGTATCTTCAGGGGCACCCTTGACGTGCAGGCCACGACCATCACCGACGAGATGTGCATCGCCGCGGCCGAGACCCTTTCGAAATGCGCCGAGAAGAAGGGCCTTAGCGAGGACTACCTTATCCCGACGATGGACCAGTCGTGGGTATACCCCGAGGTGGCGGCCTCGGTCGGCATGAAGGCCATAGAGCAGGGCATAGCCCGCAAGGTCATGACCAGGGATGAACTTTTGGAGATCGCCACCGAAAAGATCCAGTACGCCCAGGACATGACGGCCTGCCTCACGGAAAACGAATTCATAAAGTTGCCCTAAGGAAGATATGAATCCACCCGAGGCTGTGGCTAAAAAACGCCACAGCCTCGACAATTCCGGGTCCAGACCCAGCCCGGGGCTGGTCCCTGGCGCTGGGGCACGACAAGGCAGGTGATATTCCAGTGGACGAGACTTGGGTCAGGCAGAAGGTAGACCATTGCTTTTGGGTGGAAAAGATCAACTGAGCGATGGTGACGCTGAAACTTCTGGCAGAAGTTCACCACGTGAAGTTGGAAGACCAGGTGCTGAAGGCGGCCCTGGGCATGAACGGGTCCGGCAGGTATGGCGCCCAGTGCGGCCTTGTCGAGGGGATGATAATGTTCCTGGGCATCTGGGGTGACCTCAAGGGTTATTCCTACGACCGGATACAGATGATCTGTAAACTTTACGCGGAGAAGTTCGAAAAAAACTTCGGGAGCCTGACCTGCGGCCGGTTGAGGCCGGAGGCGGAAGCCACGGCGGAGGACCCGGCTCACGCGTGCCGGGAACTGAAGGTGAAAGCCCTCCTGATGGACCTGGCTTTCCTGGATATAATTGAGGCCATTGTCGGGTTTTAAAGCTGCATGGACGAAGCGCCGGCAATACCATTACGTTATTCTGGAGGAGCACCTTGAGTTATCTCACAAGCCTGGCCAACGATGGGGTCTTCGTTTCAAGCGTCGTCGTCATCTCGGGGTTATTGATAGGGCAGCTCCAGTACAGGGGAATAAAGCTCGGAACCTCCGGCACGCTTTTCACAGGCATCCTGATGGGGATGGCCGGCTTCACCGTCCCGGAGTCGTACTTTTCTTGGAACCTCGTCATTTTCGTGGTCTCTGTAGGTTTGCTGTCATCGGAGGACGCCCTGGAAGTGTTCAAAAGGTACGGGCTCAGGTTCATATTCCTGGGAGTCGTGGCGACCTTCGTCGGAGCGCTGGTCACCTTCCTTCTGGTGAAAGCCCTCGGGGGGTCCTCCATGGATCCCCTCCTTTTGGCCGGCGCCTACACCGGTGCCCTGACCAGTTCCCCGGGGCTTGGCGCCGCCCTGGAAGCGACGGGCTCGAGCCCGTTGGTGACGATAGGCTATACGGTGACGTACCCCTTCGGGGTCGTAGCGGTGGTCATCTTCATCCAGGTCGCCGCTGCGTTGTTCAGGATCGACCTCAAGGAAGAAAAGGCCCGGCTTGAAGGGGTCCTTTCGGATTATAAAAAACCCCTTGAGAATGATGCTCGGGGGCCTTCAAAGTCCTTCTCCCTGGTCTCCCTCGCCCTATGCATCACGGGCGGGATCATGGTCGGGCGCATAGGGGTGCCCCTCCCGTTTATAGGTAATTTCTCCCTGGGGACGACAGGGGGAGCCCTGGTCGTGTCCCTTGTTTTCGGCGCCCTGGGAAGGGTGGGACCCTTGAATATGCGTATGGACAAGGGGATCCTGGCCGCCCTCCGTTCCTTCTCGCTGGCCTATTTTTTCGCCACCGTCGGTCTGCAGGCCGGACCCCAGGTGGCGGAGACTTTTGCGGAATACGGGATCCTTCTCATAAGTATAGGTTTCTTCGCCGCGCTGATATCGGAGCTGGTCGCCTTCCTCGTGGGGAGGTACCTCCTCCACCTGAACTGGATCCTCCTCGCCGGCGCGATCTGCGGCGCCATGACGAGCACGCCGGGGCTCGGGGCGGCCATAGACGCCACCGGGAGCGAGGACTGCGGGGCTGGATACGGGGCGACCTACCCCTTCGCCCTGCTCTGCATGGTCTTGTTCACGAAGTTGCTGGTCAGCACTTTCCGCTAGTTTCAATTGCCGGGAAGAGCGCCCCGACAGGTAACGGGGAACCCCGCAAAAACGGTCAATAGTAGGCGGCTTTCGCGAGGGGGGAAGGGGATCATTCATACCGACGTAGTTGTGATCGGTTCCGGGGGAGCGGGTCTTACAGCGGCCATCTCCTCGGCGGAGGAAGGTTGTTCCGTTACTGTCCTGAGCAAGACCGCTACTGGGGCGGCTTCCGCCACGTCCTATTCCAGCGGTTTTTTCACCTTTCCCGATGACGACCTCAGCGCGGGTGAATACAGGGATCTTGTCAGGGGAGTCGGAAAGAACATCAGCAGGGAGGATCTCCTGGAGGCCCTGGGGGAGCAGGCCCGTGATTGCCTGCTTCAACTGCGTTCCTGGGGCGCCACCCTCCGTTTTCTCGGCGGCGGGCACGCGACGGTGATCGACTCGGCACGGGTACCCATGACCAGCGGCTCCGGCCTTGTGTCGGAACTCAGGGACATCGCCTCCGATAAGGGTGTCACCTTCCTCGAGAATGTTTTCGTCACCCGGCTCCTGGTCGAGGGAGGCAGGGTCTTCGGCGTGGATCACCTGGATTGGACCACGGGCGAGGCCGGCAGGCTCTTCAGCAAGGCCGTGATACTCGCCACCGGGGGAGCAGGCCAGATCTTTCTGAGGAACGACACTCCTGCCAGGGTGACCGGCGACGGGTACGCCCTCGCCCTTGAGTCCGGCCTGGCCCTCGAGGACATGGAGTTCACCCAGTTCTACCCCCTGGGTTTTGATGAGCCCCGTTTCCCCTGCTGGATGATAAGACTCCCCGTCCTGGACCTGGCTCGCCTGACCGACGGGTCGGGAAGGGAGTTCCTTCGGGAGGAGATGAAGGCGAGAGGCCTCCGGGACGGAATGGCCGTGAGCCTTTTCGCCAGGGATATGGCGGCAAGGCTCATCCAGGAAAAGCTGGCCGCCGGCGGGGAGGTCCTTCTGCACCTGGAGGATATCGAAAGATCCCGCTGGGGTGAGTGGGACCTCAGGAAGAGCCTTGGCTGTTACCCGCACGGGGTCACTCCCTGGGAATACGGCCCGGTCCACGTCAGCCCCCTGGCGCACTACTTCAGCGGGGGTGTGGCCATCGACGCCCGGGCGTCGACCTCCATCGAGGGGCTTTTCGCAGCCGGTGAAGTGACCGGGGGGGTGGACGGCGCGAGCAGGGTCGGGGGCAATGCCCTGACTGGGATGGTTTTTTCCGGCATCACGGCCGGGAGGGGAGCGGCCCGGCTCGCCCTCTCCGCCTCACCGCACCCCTTCAAACCAGGCGAAGGGCCGCAAAAAAGCGGGTTCACCCGGGGACGTGGCCCTTCCCCCAGGGCGCTGAAGGGCGAGATCAAGAGGCTCAACCAGGAATGCCTGGGTCCCTTGAGAGAAGAAGGATCGATCCTGAGAGGCCTCTCCACCCTTGAGGAGTATCGACGATCGCTCCCGGCTATGACAATAGTAAAGCCGACCGATCTGCTCGAGGCCCTTGAGTTGAGGAGCATGATCCTCGCCTCCCTCGCGGTGGGCTATTCGGCCCTTTCAAGGGAGGAGAGCCGCGGCGTCCATTTCAGGACGGACCACCCGAGAGAAGTGCCCGGGTTTGAAAGGCCCCAAGAGGTGAGGATCGAAGGGGGACGATTCGCCACCCGCTTCAAGGACCGGTAACCTGGAAAGGGCTTGCCGTTTCTAAGTATGGAAAGGGGTGTTTTCCATGACCGTCCCTGAAAAGGGAATAAGCAGAAGATGCGCGGAATTCGTCACGTCCCTTGATCATTCCGACCTGGGCCGGGAAACGGTCTCGGTGACAAAGAAATGCATCGTGGACTGGCTCGGGTGCGTCCTGGGGGGGGCCTCCACACCCGCCGCGGGGATCATCAAGGGCGTCGTAGATGAAATGGGCGGGCGGGAGCAGGCCACCATGGCCGGGTATTTTTCGAAGACCTCCGTACTCCAGGCGGCCACGGTGAACGCTTACAACTGCCACATCCTGGAAATGGACGATGTACACAAAAGTGCCGTCGTCCATCCCGCCGCCCCGGTCATCTCGGCCGCCTTCGCCCTCGGGGAATACCTGGGCAGTTCGGGGAAAGAGGTCATCGAGGCCATCGTGGCCGGTTACGACGTGATGATACGGATAGGGGAGGCGGTCATGCCCTCGCACTACGAGATATGGCACTCCACGGCCACCTGCGGCAATTTCGGGGCCGCCGCCTCCTCGGCCAGGCTCCTGAAACTGGACGCCACGCAGACCCTGTACTCCCTGGGCAACGCCGGGACCCAGGCCGCGGGCCTTTGGGAGTTCGCCTCCGACAACGCCATGACAAAATACCTTCACTGCGGGAAGGCCGCTTACAACGGTGTGCTGTCCTCCCTCATGGCCAAAAGGGGTTTCGACGGGGCAACGAGGATCCTCGAGGGCGACCGCGGCTTTTTCAGGGCCTATTCGAGGGAGTCCGATTTTGAAAGGTCTTTCGAGGACATGGGGAGAAAGTACAAGATCGACGAGACGGTCTTCAAGCCCTACGCCTCATGCCGCCATACCCATGGCCCGATAAACGGGGTCCTGGTGCTCCGTTCCAGGATGGGTTTTTCCTGGGAGGACGTGGAAAGCGTCACCGTCGAGACCTACGGCACCGCGCTGAAGCTCGCCGGCAACCGGGATCACTCGACACCCCCCGCCGCCAGGTTCAGCCTGGCTTATTGCCTCGCCTCGGCCATCGTTTTCGGTAAGGTGGGGGTTGAGCAGTTCAGGGAGGAGATCCTCGATGACCCGCGTATCACCGCGGTCACCCCGAGGATCAGGATCGAGGCGACCCCCGAGATGGACGCCATGCACCCCGAGAAATGGCCCTCCAGGACGACGGTGAAGCTGAAAAACGGCGACAGCGAGACGCTTTTCGTTGAATATCCCAAGGGCGACCCGGAGAACACTATGACCGACGAGGAGATAAGGGAAAAGTACCTCGCCCTTTCCGCCCTGGCCATTCCAGAAGAAAAGGCCCGCCTCCTACTCGACCGGTGCTACTCCATCGAAGAGCGGGAGTCCATGGCGGATTTCTTCCAGGGTCTTTAAGAAACGGCAACCGTAGCGGAAGAAGGGCAGTGTGCCCTTCCCCAGGAAAGGACAGGCAACATCGTCAACTGGAAAGCCCCGGCCCGGGAAGGCCGGGGCTTTATTTTCCTCTCAGATGGTCGACGACGGTGGTGGCACCGCTTTTTTCTACGGACCTTTCCCTTAGGGGCCTGCCAAGTTCCGAGCGGATGTAGGGGCAGTAAAGGGCCGCCACGGGGTTGTGCCCCAGCTTCCTGTCCTTCACGACCAGGGTCGTCACGGGAGCCCTGGAGTGCTTGTAAAAAAGAGAGTCGTGGCCCACGCAAAGTCCGAGGGCGATGTTGAACTCCGTGCCCTCTTCAGCGAGTATCCTCGCCTGCTCCACGGGGTTGCAGGAAATCTTGCCTATCCAGGGCCTTTCGGCCATCCCGAAAATAGATTTTTCGATACTGCCGACCTTACAGCAGACGGAATGGACGTCGAACTCCTTCGATAGTATCTCGGCAAGGACCCCCGCCTCTTTTATGAAACCCAGGCAGAAAGCTATCCCCAGGGATTTGTAACCCATTCTCCTCGCGAACTCCATCGTTTCGTCGACCCGGCAGGCCTCCCTGTAAAAAAGTGCCTCCACATCGGCCGCGGTTTTGAGGATCTTCCTGTCGACGGGGTCATCGTATAGGGGGACACTGTCGGTCTTCCTGCAAGGGTTTCCTTCGTAGCAGGGGCTGTCTTTGCAGAGATGGCACTTCATGGGGATCCCTCCGGTAGCTCGAGTTCAATCGCAAAGGGGTCGAAGCCAGGAAGCGGCACAGCCGGCTACCGGCCCAATCCTATCCTACCATTTCGCTTTCCGGTGTGTCCTTTCCCGGGGGAAACCATAGGGGCAAGAAGGGTTTTGCAAGAAAAGAAAACCAAGAACTGGCGGAGGGCAGAGGTGCCCACTGCCTGTTGCATGAGATTGCATCAAGTTCTCTCCAAGCCCTAACTGCAGCGACAAAGAAAACTTTACAGGCTTACTGACGGTAGACGTCGATGTCCCCGTTGCGGTTATACCTTCCATGACTTCTCCGGAAGGTGGATAGATCTGGTTGACCTTGACTGCGGACAGTGGCTTCGGCTAATAAAGCTCTTTGAGCTGGAGCTTTCATCCCGGAAGATCGGCCCAACAGCTGTCCGTTTCATACAAGGTCGCCCACAGGGCTGTAATGGTTCTTAGAGGGGCCATTATGGCCCATGCACCGGACGCCCAAAAACTCCTGGGCGGCGAGGTGGAAATAGATGAATCCTGTTTCGGCGGCAAACGCAAAGGCAAACGCGGCCGCGGCGCCTCCGGCAAGGTCCCGGTCTTCGGCATTCTGGAAAGGGACGGACTTGTTCATGTGGAGGCCGTCCCGAACGTAAGGGCCGAAACGCTCCTGGCCATGACCGTCAGGAAGGTGCGCCGCGGCAAGCTTCGTCTACACGGACAAGTTCAAGGTCTACGACTCCCTTATGTTCTGCGGATACAGGCACCTCAAGGTGGATCACGGCAAAAAGGTCTATGCCAGCGGCAAAGTCTACATCAACGGCCTGGAAGGCTTCCGGAGCTTTGCCAAGGAACGCCTTATCAAGCACCATGGTGTTTCAAGGACCTGGTTCCCTTATTACCTGAAAGAACTCGAGTTCCGGTACAATAACCGGCGAAACGAAATATTTAATATTCTCTGTCAGTTTGCATGTGACTTTATACCTCTTGTGCCAGATGGGGAGTACTCACCTAGATTTTTGGTGAGGCAACTCGGAATCTTGACTTTTGGGTTGATGATCGGGATAATACTTTTGTAACAGGTAGCAGGTTTGATTTACTCCCCGCTGGACACGCCGAAAGGCCTCCGGCGGGGTTATTTTTTTGGCGGAGGTCATGTGCATGTTATTTGTTGAACCTTCATCGAAACGTACAATTGCCTTTTTCGATGGACAGAACCTTTTTTATGCTGCCAAGAAAGCTTTCGGGTATTCCTGGCCCAACTTCGATCCTCTCAAGCTTGCTGAGGCAGTCTGCTGTAATCAAGACTGGCGACTGATTGAAACGCGTTTTTACACCGGAGTGCCAAGCCCCGAGGATGATGCCTCCTGGAGTCACTTCTGGATGGCCAAACTGGCAAATATGGGTCGCAGCGGCATCAAGACGTTTTCCAGGCAACTCAAGTACCGCAACCAGACCATTAGTCTTTCAGACGGAAGTAAAACTGCAATCCTGGTCGGTAACGAAAGAGGCATCGATGTCCGACTTGCCCTTGACGTTGTGTCAGCCATAAGGAAAAACATATGCGACATAGCCCTGATCTTCAGTCAAGATCAGGATCTTTCAGAGGTTGCAGAAGAGGCTCGGGAGATTGCAAGGCAACAGGGGCGCTGGTTCAAGATGGCTTGTGCCTTCCCAATCAGTCCCACTTACAACAACAGGCGTGGAATCGACAAGACTGACTGGGTCCGATTCGATCGAAAAGTTTACGATTCCTGTCTCGACCCGCGAGATTATAGACCCAAAGACCAGAAGAGGTAGCATTTTTGAGGAGATACAGGTTCAAGAGATTGCTTCGGTGAAGGCCATGATCAAATTGGTTACTATCACCCAAACCCAGGATTTCCCCCTCCCCCCAGTAGAAAACCTGAATTGAGAAATCTTCCGGGCTCTGCTGTCAAGTAAGACATTCAGATTTGTTAATTATGGAAAGCAGATAGATGGGTCATTTCCAGGCGTCTCACTGTCTGAATGGGAGGGTTCATTACAGCCAATATTGGTTGAGTTATTGTCAAACCTGGTGTGCGGGGTCTCATGCGGCGTTCCTGTCGGTTGCCCGTTGCCCGTACACTGTCTTTGAAAAGGACGCCTTCGATCACTTCGCCGATAAGATCGAAACCTTTGATACGCTTCAACTTGTTTTCACCTGACTGGATCAGCTTGAAGACCATAGCCAGTGTCGTTTCTCTCGATCCGCAGCTTCTTGTCTTTGCGGTTCTCAGCCTTACCGTTGAAAATGTAGATTCTATGGGGTTCGTGGTTCTTATGTGGATCCAGTGCACTGCAGGGAAGTCATAGAATGAGAGAAGATCTTCCCTGTCTTTTCTCAGGCAGTCGGTTGCTTTAGGGTATTTGTCGCCGCAACGTTCCAGGAATCTGTCGAAGGCTTTTTCAGCCTCTTCTTTCGTCTCCGCCATCCAGATTTGAGCTTAACTCAGCGGATCGCGGTTATATGCAGAAAGATGTCTCTTTTGAGGACTGGGCATTTTTGAACCATCTTTCCTTGATGATGATATATCGGCTTTTCGTCAGGATGAAGGAAGCGGACATGCTGAGCGGATATTCTGTAAAGGATTGTCTTTTCTTCTTGTCCGGGATAAGGAAGCAGCAGAGGGAAAAAACTGGGAGACTACTTTGACGACCAAGAAAACTGAAAAAATACTGAGCCTGCTCAGCTGTGATATCAAAATAGACTCAGGTATATAGTACCCATCTTTGGAAAAGTTTGGGCCTTAAACATGTCATAAAGCCTTCCAATTACTGAAGAACTGGCGGAGGGCAGAGGATTCGAACCCCTGGAGACTTGCGCCCCTGCTGATTTCAAGTCAGCCGCCTTCGACCGCTCGGCCAGCCCTCCGACGGCAATCAATTATAATGAATTCTGCTAGAATAAGCCAACGAACTGCCGGGTGCGTATCGAGACTAAACGGAAGCGGAGGTGTCATCGATGAAGTTGATCCGTGTCTCTGTTTTTCCGGTGATACTGGCCACGGTCCTTTTCCTGGCATCGTGCACCGCCCTTGCCCAGGGGGGTTGCGGGGTGCCGGGCGAACTGAAGGTTGTACTGACGGGGGCGGAATGGGAGTTCGACCTGAAGACGGGGCGTCTTTCCGGCGAGGCCGTCGTGAAGAACGTCTGCGACGGCGATGTTGTCGCCCCGGGCATTTTGGTGGGCATCTACGGGGTTAACGGTGAGATGGTGAACAACCTGGCCCAGAGGGGCACCGAGATGAGGCTTGCCCCGGGCAAGTCCGTCAAGGTGAAGTTCCGTATCGATCTGAAGGAGGCCCCGGCCTCGCTCATGTTCACGCCCTTCGAGGGCATGACGAGCACCTGAGGCTGATCTTCCGCCCCGCGTCGCGGGGTATGTTCAAAAGACGTACGGTGTCCAGCGCGATATCCGGGATACGAGGGCGGCGGCGGTCTGTTTCTTGCCCGCCGGTTGGCCGCCGCCTGCCGGCGTTTCACGGTCCTGGCACCGGAAGGAGGCTTACCCCATGAAAATGGAAGAGATCATAGAAAAGTACGTCTGCTCCCCCTCCGCGGTGGCCGTCGCCGGCGCCTCGCCCAAGGAGGAGAGGGCCGTCCACGGCGTCATGGAGTACTTGAAAGAGGAAGGCTTCAGGCTCTTCCCCGTCAACCCTTCTTACGCCGGAGAGGATATCCAGGGCCTCCCCTGCCTTGGCTCCATAACGGAGGTCGGCGAGAAGTTCGACATACTGGGGCTTTTCATATCCCCCGACCGGCAGCGGCCAGTGCTGGAGGACCTCGATGAACTGGGATACAAACCCATAATATGGATGCAGCCCGGGGCCGAGAACGACGCGGCAGAGGCCGCCCTGAAGGCCCGAGGTTACGAGGTGGTGAAGGGTGCCTGCCTGATGATGGTCCACGAGGTCTACTGCGAGAAATGAAGGAAAAAAGCGGCCCTCGCCGAGAAAAGAAAAAACGCGGGAGGTATTGACCTTCGGCCGAAAGAGTTGTATCCTCTTCATGGAAGTTAGGTTAGCCTAATAAAAAGAGATCCGAGGCGATACCAATGACAGAAAGACAGGTCTACATGGACCATTCGGCCACGACGGCCGTCGATCGCGATGTCCTCGAAGCTATGCTCCCCTATTTTTCGGAGGAGTACGGCAACCCTAACAGCCTCCACGCCTGGGGGAGAAGGGCCCGGAAGGCCGTCAACGAGGCCAGGGAGAAGGTCGCCGCCCTGATCGGGTCCGACGCCTCCGAAGTGATATTCACCGGCGGGGGGAGCGAGGCCGACAACCTCGCCATCAAGGGAAGCACATCGATGCGCAAGGACAAGGGGCGCCACGTAATAACCACCGCCATCGAGCACCACGCGGTGATGGACGCCTTCGGGTGGCTCGACAAGCAGGGTTTCGACGTCACCGTTCTGCCCGTGGACGATAAGGCCCTGGTCAGTGTGAAGGAGCTGGAAAAGGCGATCAGGCCCGACACGATCCTTTTCTCCATGATGTTCGCCAACAACGAGGTCGGCACGATCCAGCCCGTGGCCGAGGCGGCGAAGATATGCCGCGACAGGGGCATCCTCTTCCACGTCGACGGGGTCCAGGCCGCCGGCCATGTACCTTTCAACGTCCGGGACCTGGGCGTCGATATGCTGACCATGTCGGCCCACAAGATGTACGGTCCCAAGGGTGTTGGGGGCCTCTATCTCCGCAAGGGCGTCAGGGTCGAGCCGATCGTGCACGGCGGGGGACAGGAGCGGGGCCTCAGGTCCGGCACCGAGAACACCGCCGGTATCGTCGGCTTCGGGGCCGCGGCCGAACTGGCCGTGAGGCGCCTTGCCGACGGCTCCATCGACGAGGAGGCCCGCCTCCGCGACCTGCTCATCAAAAGGGTTACATCTTCGATAGAAGAAGCCTTCCTGACGGGGCACCCCACGCAGAGGCTGCCCTTCCTGGCCAGTTTCTGCATAGGTTCCCTCGAGGGGGAATCGATGCTTCTGCGCCTCGATGCCGCCGGCATCGGCGCTTCCAGCGGGTCCGCCTGTACTTCGGGGAGCCTCGAGCCGAGCCACGTCCTCCTCGCCATGGGCCTTGCCCACGAGGTGGCCCACGGTTCGCTCCGCTTTTCGCTGGGCAAGGATACCACCGAAGAGGATATAGTTTACGTGGCGGAGAACCTGGAGAGGATCGTCGCCGACCTCAGGGCCTTGTCTCCGCTATGGAAAACCAGGGGGTGAAGCCATGTACACCGAAAAAGTGATGGAACTCTTCATGAACCCCAAGAACGCCGGCCGGATGGAGGATCCCGACGGCGTGGGAGAGGTGGGCAACCCCCGGTGCGGGGATATCATGAAGATCTATATCAAGGTCAAGGACGACCGGATCGCCGATATTTCCTTCGAGACCTTCGGCTGCGCATCAGCGATAGCCTCCAGTTCGATGGTCACGGAGATGGTCAAGGGGCTCACCCTGGACGAAGCTCTGGCCATATCCAACAAGGACGTGGTGAACGCCCTGGGGGGCCTACCCCCCCAGAAAGTCCACTGCTCACTGCTGGCCGAGGAGGGCATCCAGGCCGCCATAGAGGATTACCGGGCGAAGCAGAAGGCCAAGTCCGGCGCCGCCGCATCGAAGTCCTGAGGGACCCTCGGGGCATCAGCAGACCCTTAAGTGATTTTTCGTGAAACCTGAAGGGCCCGTCATCGGGCCCTTTTGTTTTTCCCCGCTCATGACCTATACTTTTTTGGGAAGTTTGCCTAAAGGGAGGCGGGGCCATGGGGCCCGTCGTCACGACGGTCATCAGGGTGAGGTACGGCGAGACGGACCAGATGGGGGTCGTTTATTACGGCAACTACCTCTCCTGGTTCGAGATAGGGAGGACCGAGTTCTGCCGGTCCCTTTCAACCCCCTACAGCGAATGGGAGGAACAGGGGTTCTTCCTGCCGGCGGTGGAAGCCTACGTGCGGTACAAGAACCCCCTGAAGTATGACGAGAGGGTCCATATCAAGACGAGCATCCGGGAGGTGACCTCTCACAGCATCACCTTCGGCTATACCGTGACGTCAGAAGAGCGCAACCGCCTGGCGGCGGAGGGGTGGACCAGGCACGCTTTCTGCGGGCCCGACGGTCGGCTCCTCAGGGAACCGGAACCCTTTTACGGCTGGTTGAAGGAAATATCCAGATCTTCATCGGAAGAGGTGGTTGAACGTGGGCAATAAAGCGATCCTCCTTGGCAACGAGGCGATCGCCCGGGGCATCGTCGAGGCCGGCTGCGAGGTGGCCGCCGCCTACCCGGGCACGCCGTCGTCGGAGATTCTGCCCGCCGTCGCTAAGTGGGCCGACGACCTGGGTACCAAAACCGTAGTCGAGTGGGGGGCCAACGAGAAAGTAGCCTTCGAAATGGCCGCCGGGGCTTCCTTCGCAGGGAAGCGCTCCTGTGCGGTCATGAAGCAGGTCGGGCTCAACGTGGCTGCGGACCCTTTCATGAGCGTGGCCCACTTCGATATAAAGGGCGGGTTCCTGCTCGTGGCCGCCGACGATCCGGGGCCCCACAGCTCCCAGACCGAGCAGGACAGCCGGTTCTTCGCGATGTTCGCCAAGATCCCCTGCTTCGATCCGGCGACGGCCGTTGAGGCGAAGGAGATGGTCTTCGATGCCTACGACCTCTCCGAGAGGCACAGGGTGGTCACCATGCTGCGCCCCGGCGTGAGGGTCGACCACTGCCGCCAGGCCGTGGAGCTGAAGGACGTGATCGAGATCTCCAGGCCCGCTTCCTTCGAGAAGGACTCCAAGCGCTGGGTGTGCCTGCCGGCGATCGTCAGGGTGAGCCACCCACGGCTCAACGCCAAGCGTGAGTCCATCCGCGAGGAGTTCGAGACGGGGTACCCGCGGTACAACTACGAGGTGCCCTCGAAGAAAAAGGCCAGGCTGGGGGTCATCGCCGGGGGCGTGTCCTTCGCGATAGTCATGGATATACTCAAGGCCTGGGGCTCCGAGGACGTCTCGGTGCTGAAGATAGGGACCCCCCACCCGCTCCCGCTCAAAATGGTGGAGGGATTCATCACGAGGCACGATAACGTGCTCATCCTCGAGGAGACCTACCCTGTCATCGAGATGCAACTCAATGACCGGACCAGGGTCAAGGGGAGATGGAACGGCTGGGTCCCCGGCGCGGGGGAACTGCTGCCGGAGGTGATCGAAGGGATCCTTTGCAGGGCCCTGGGCGAGGAGCCTCCCGTGGGAGCCCCGGAGGAACTCAGGAAGGCCGCCGAGGAACTGGGCATCACGCCTCGGAAGCCGATGCTCTGCCCCGGTTGCCCCCACAGGGCGAGTTTCTTCTCCATCATGCAGGCCCTGCCGAGAGCCAAGACCATATACCCCTCCGACATCGGGTGCTACACCCTCGCCGTGAACCAGGGCATGGTCGACTCCGTGGTCGATATGGGCGCTTCCATAACCCAGTCCTCGGGTCTTTTCATGGCCTACAGGGCCGACGGCAAGGAACAGCCCATCGTGGCCACCATCGGGGATTCCACCTTCTTCCACATGGGTCTCCCCGGCCTCGTCAGCGCCGTCTACAACAGGCACGCCTTCGTCCTGGCCATACTGGACAACAGCCTCACGGCCATGACGGGCGGCCAGTCCCACCCCGGCATCGGCGACAAGTTGAGGAAAGGTGAAGCGGGGCGAAAGGTCGACCTGGAGGGTGCCGTCAGGGGATGCGGCGTCAACTGGGTCAGGACCGCCGAGGCCTACGATATCTCGGCTTCCAGGACTCTCGTCAAGGAGGCGTGGGAGCATGCCAGGACCCATGGGGAGCCGGCGGTGGTCATCTTCCGCCACCCCTGCATACTGCTCCGGCAGAAGCAGGCGGTGATACCCGTCACGGTGGACCCGGAAAAGTGCATCGGCTGCAGGTTCTGCATCGACTTCTTCAACTGCCCCGGGCTGGTCTTCGACGACAAGACCAAAAAGGCCTACATAGATGAAAGGTTCTGTATAAACTGCGGTGTCTGCATAAATGTATGCCCCCATGGGGCCATCCTCGCTGTGGAAGGGGAGGAAGCCTAGCCATGCAGTATATTATCGTCGGGATAGGAGGACAGGGGATACTGTTTTCAAGCCGGGTCCTCGGTCACATCGCCCTCTCCAGGGGTGAGGGCGTCATAGGCAGCGAGGTCCACGGGATGGCCCAGCGGGGCGGTTCGGTGATAAGTCACTTCAAGATGGGCGATCACTTAAGCCCCCTGGTCAAGGCCGGCGACGCCGATGTCCTCCTGGCCTTCGACCAGAACGAGGCCGTGAGGAACCTCCACTTCCTGAAGCAGGGTGGGAGCGCCGTCGTCAACACCCACGACCCTTCCTTCCTGGAGAACCCCTCCCTGGGGAAGTGGCTGGCAGAGCGGAAGGTCCGGGTTTACCCCGTAAAGGGTTACGATATCCTTAAAGCCGAGATGGGAGGCCGTTTCCTCTTCCTGAACGTCCTCATCCTGGGTGCGCTTTGCGGCGCCGGGGTGGGGAACGTGACGATCGAAGAGGTGCGCGAAGCGGTCAAGGCCCTGGCTCCATCGAAATTCGTCGATGACAACCTCAAAGCGGTGGACCTGGGCTATGCCGGAACCCATCGATGAGGAAATAGAAGGACCGTCGCGGGGGGCCGGAAAGGGGCTCCCCGCTTTTTGGAGCCCGCGGTCAAGAAGAGCCTTCACCCTGGTGGAGACCCTCGTGGTGCTCTCCCTCATGGCGGCCCTGTCCCTGACCTTTTCCCCGGTCGTGACGGGGCTTTTGTCCCAGAGGGCAGGCAGCGAACAGGCGGCCAGGGCCGAGGCCGGGAAACTCACGAGGCACCTCGAGAGGACCCTGATGAGGGCGCTCCTGCACCGCAGGGCTTTCGACGTGAAGTACCTCTCCGGTCTCAGGGAGGAATTCCTGGTCCTCTGGTACAACCCCTCGGAGTACGAGCGATACCAGACGAACGGCAGGTGCCTCGTTCAGTTCAAGTCGACCGCGGCCCTGTCCAAGTGTTATACTCCAACGTGGCATACTATGACCCCGGCTTTCACCCTGTATATCTTCACTCCAGGCAAGAAGAAGGTCGCGGAAATAGCCGTGTCGGGTTATTGCTCCGTGAGGCTCACGGAGTTGCCCTGAGGCCCGGCGGGGGATTTTTTGATTTGGGGGGCTTTATCTTGGCGGCGAAACCATGGTGGCGAGAGACGATAGAGACCATCCTTTGGGCGCTGGTGCTGGCCCTGGTGCTGAGAGCGCTGGTGATACAGGCGTTCTGGATCCCCAGCGGCTCCATGATCCCGATCCTCCTGCCCCGGGACAGGGTATTTGTGGCCAAGTTCTGGTACTCCTTCGCGGAGCCGAAGCGGGGACAGATCATCGTCTTCAAGTACCCCCTGGACCCCAAGAGGGACTTCGTCAAGAGGCTGATAGGCCTGCCGGGGGAGACCGTGGAGATCGTCGAGGGCAAGGTGCTGATCGACGGGGAACCCCTCCGGGAGCCCTACGTGAAGAACCATGACAACCTGAGCTTCGGGCCCGTGAAGGTGCCCGAGGGGCACTACTTCATGATGGGTGATAACCGGCCCCACTCCCAGGACAGCCGTTTCTGGGGTTTCGTCCCGGAGGCGAACATCAAGGGCCCCGCCTTTATCCGCTACTGGCCCATACCCAGGATCGGGGGGCTTTACAAGGAATGACGAGGACCGTGTGGTACCCGGGGCATATGGCCCGGGGTTTGAGGAAACTCAGGGAGCTCTCGGAGAAGCTGGACTTGTTCGTGGAGGTCCGGGACGCCAGGGCTCCCTTTCTTACGGGATCCCCCTTCAGCGGACAGGTTGCCAAGTACAGGCCCGTGTGGGTCGTCCTGTCGAAAATGGACCTGGCCGCTGAAGAAGCCACCGCGAGGTGGCTTTCCTTTTTACGCGGGCAGGGGAGCCATGCCTGGGCGATGGACCTGAGGAGGGGGAACGCGGCGCCCCTCCTGAGGGCCGCCGCGAGGCTGAAGCCCGCCTACAGGGAACTGCGGCTGGCGGTGATAGGGATCCCCAACGTCGGCAAGTCGATGCTCCTAAACTCCGTCGTCGGCAAGAGCGCCGCCCCAGTCGGCGGGATCCCCGGGGTCACCCGGGGGGTCTCCTGGTACAAGGGGAAAGGGCTCCTCGTGGTGGACTCACCGGGCATCCTGGACCCCGCCTCCCACAGGGAGGTCCACCGAAGGCTAGCCTGGCTGGGGAGCAGCAGGAGCGACGTGATAGGCGGCTACGAGGACCTGGCCGAGGGTCTGATCGATTTCTTAAGGAAGTCGTCGATGCTCGAAAGGGCCCTGGCCTCGTGGGACCTGGAGCCGCTGGACGAAACCCCCTCGGGCACCCTTCGGAGGGTGGGCCTGAGGTTGGGCTGCCTGGTGAGGGGAGGCGAGGTTAACATGGACCTCGCCGGGAAGCGCTTTATCGAAGCCTTCTCAACGGGAAGGCTCGGGAGGTTCACCCTCGAGGGACCGGGCGACCCGCCTCCCTGGGAGGCGGGGCCGTGATAGTGGCCGGCGTCGACGAAGCGGGTCGGGGCCCCCTCGCCGGGCCCGTCGTGGCGGCCGCCCTAGTCCTGGGCAGGTGTGAGACCGCCCGCCTGTTATCGATGGGTTTGAGGGACTCGAAGGCCTTGTCGGCGGCCTCCAGGGAGGAGATCTTCGCTGAAATGTGCCGGATGGGCGTCGACTGGCGGGCCCAGGCCGCCTCGCACCGCCGTATCGACAGGGACAACATCCTGGCGGCCACCCTGTGGGCGATGAACCGGAGCGTGACCCGTCTTTCGGTTAAGCCCGACCTGGTGATCGTCGACGGCCCCACCCCCATCCCGGGGCTTGGCATCCCCCAGAGGGCGCTCACCCGGGCCGATGAGTTCGTCCCATCGGTGGCCGCCGCCTCGGTGGTAGCCAAGGTCCTGAGGGACCGGGTCATGGGATCCCTGGACAGGCTCTTCCCGTGCTACGGGTTCCGCCGCCACAAGGGTTACGCCACGCGGGGGCACGTGGAAGCCCTTCGCCTCGAGGGCCCTTGCAGGGTCCACCGGAAGAGTTACCACGTAAGGGGCTGGTCCTAGCGTAAAGCGCACCACTTCACAGCGCCGCCCGAGGGGCGGTACCCGTTAGGTCGGAGGGGATGAGATGGCAAGGCATATCGATCTTGGCGCCGCGGGGGAGGCTCTCGCGGCCAGGGAGCTTTCGCGGCTCGGCTACAGGCTTGTCGACGCCAACGTCCGGATGAAGATGGGAGAACTGGACATAGTCGCCGAAGAGGACGGCGAGATGGTCGTCGTGGAGGTCAGGACGAGGACCATCGGGAGGATGCTCCCCCCGGAGGCGACGGTCGGCCCCTCCAAGATCCGTAAACTTGTCAGGACCGGCAGGGCCTACATGGACCGCATCGGCTGGGAAGGCCCCTGGAGGATAGATATCGCCGCCATCACCGTCGGGCCCGACGGGAAGCCCGCGCTGGAGATCTTCCGGGACATCACCGTGGGGATCATCGAACCATGAACGTGGTCAACGGTGTGACCCTCCGGGGCATCGAGGCCCTGAAGGTGGAGGTCGAGGTGGAGATGACCGGGGGACTTTTCGCCATATCGGTGGTGGGGCTCCCCGACGCCACGGTGAAGGAGGCCCGCGAAAGGGTCCGGGCCGCCCTGAGGTCCCTGGGCCTTTCCGTGAAGGGCAGGGTGGCGGTCAACCTCGCCCCGGCCGATATCCCCAAGGAGGGGGCCCTGATAGACCTCCCCATCGCCATCGGGATCGCCCACGCCATGGGCGAGGTCCGCGTGGCCAGGCCCACAATTTTCATGGGGGAACTGGCCCTCGACGGCAGGGTCCGGAGGGTCCGGGGCGCCGTCCCCGCGGCCCTGTTGGCCAGGAAGCTCGGTTTGCCCCTTTTCATCCCCGAGGGGAACGCCCGCGAGGTCTCCCTGGTCAAGGGCGTCACCGCCTGGAAGGTAGGGCATATCCGCGATCTCTTCGCCCACCTGCAGGGCTCTTCCCAACTGGAGCCCATCGCCCCCGGGGACGAAGCCGAGGAAAACCCCGAACCGGACCCCGACCTCTCCGACATCAAGGGGCAGGCCGCTGCCAAGCGAGCCCTCGAGATAGCCGCCGCCGGCCACCATAACGTCCTCATGACAGGTTCCCCCGGCTCGGGGAAGACCCTCCTGGCCAGGGCGCTCAAGGATATCCTCCCGCCCCTTTCCGACGAGGAGATGATGGAGGTCCTCCTGGTGAGGAGCACCGTGGGCCTCCCACTGCACAGCTCACGCCAGCGGCCCTTCCGGGCCATCCACCACACCTCGAGCACCATATCGGTCTGCGGCGGCGGGACGAACCTCCGGCCCGGCGAGATCAGCCTGGCCCACCGGGGGGTCCTTTTCCTCGACGAGTTCACCGAGTTCAGGCGGGACCTGCTCGAATCCCTCCGCCAGCCCCTGGAGGATGGGTTCATTCCCGTGAGCCGGGCCAGCGGGAGCGTGACCTACCCGGCCAGGGTGCTGCTCGTGGCCGCCTGCAACCCCTGCCCCTGCGGTTTCCTGGGCGACCCCCAGGAGCCTTGCCGCTGTTCCCCCCTGGCGGTGGAACGCTACCGACGCAAGATGTCGGGCCCCATCCTGGACAGGATCGACCTCCACGTCACCGTGCCGAGGCTGACGCCGGACGAACTGGTGCAGTTCGAGGGGCAGGTGGGGGAGAGCAGCGCCGATGTGCGCCAAAGGGTCCTCAGGGCCAGGGAGGTCCAGTGGAGGCGGTGGGGCCCCCTGGGTTTCCAGTGCAACGCGGAACTGCCCGAAAGGGCTCTGAGGAGACAGGTCAAGATCGACGCCGAGGGCAGGCGGTTCCTTAAGGACGTGGCCGGGAGGGTCCGCCTTTCCGGCAGGGGCATCAGCAGGGTCCTCAAGGTGGCGAGGACCATCGCCGACCTCGCCGGCGACGAGGGGCTCACGACGGCTCACCTCGCCGAGGCGCTGGCCTTCAGGGAAGGGGGGGACCTCCCCTGGAACCGTTGAAAAAGGGAATGCTCCTGCTGAACGCCACCGGCGGTTTCGACGCTGGCATCCTCGAGGCCGCTGACGATCGCGGGGTCTCCTGGGAGGACGTGGTCGCCGGCTCGGGCACCGCCCTGGACGCCCTCGGCGTGAAGGGCGCCCCCAGGGAGGCCTTGCTGGGGCTGGTCTCGTCGGGGTGGTGCGACGGGGAGGTCGACCAATGCGAGAAGAAGGGCATCGAGATCATCTTTTTCGGCGAAGCCCGTTACCCTCCCGTTCTGAATGACCTCCGCGATCCCCCTCTCGTGCTCTACGCCAGGGGAAAGGGGCTGCCGCCGGGGGATAGGGTGGCCGTGGTCGGGACCAGGAAGTGCACTTCCTACGGGTCCGGTTGCGCCTACGACCTCGCCTCGATGCTGGCGGGCGCCGGGGTCGCCGTCGTCAGCGGGGGCGCCCGGGGGATCGATGGGGCCGCCCAC